>Ga0210059_1000877_pt1 | contig 42473 bp, 24 predicted proteins | sample Ectturendosymbi2_FD_188042 | JGI IMG/M metagenome (GOLD analysis project Ga0210059, IMG submission 188042) | Ecteinascidia turbinata endosymbiont from Florida, USA - Sample 2 (SPAdes) (version 2) | ecosystem: Host-associated > Tunicates > Ascidians > Unclassified | place: Key West, Florida... | reverse complement strand
TCGGCTGGATATTTCTTCCTGAAACTTGGCAGGCTGCTGCAAGACAAGTGTGTGAACCTTCTCTGATAGTTTCAGACCGATCCCGTTTCTGGATGGGGAGCAGTGGACTCCCAAAGACGAATATCGATAAAAGAAAAAAAATTCACAACTTTTTTTCGCCTTGAAATTTTTTCTTGAAACTTGGCAGGATGTTGTAAGACATGTGTGCGGAACTTATCTGTGATTTTCAGACCTCTCCCTTCTGTGGATAGACACCAGCGGACACTCAAAGACGAAAACGACAAAAAACACCCCCATTTTTTTGACTTTTTCACCCATAGCACCCCCCAAAACGGATCAAAAAATTTTTTGGAATTTTTTTCGCAAAGTAGGGGTCACGACTGGCATTTTTTGTGAAGAAACTTTTTTTCCAAAGTGCACGGTTGTTGTTGCACAGCCTTTTGAAAAATACCGCTCTAGTTGTTGGTTGTAGCCCAAATCGGGTTTTTCCCTAAAAACGCGTCACAGTGACGTCATACACCCGCGTGGCATACCTCAAAAGATGCGTTGCTGTCTTCTGAAACCGAGCATGTTTTCACTGACTTTCTAGCTTATGCCGTTCGCGAGTTATGGCTAGACAAAGGTTTCAGAGCCACTATAGTGGCTCGCGCGGTCGTTTAGGGGTTGCTACCGGCTCTGCATTGAGGGCACAAGCCACAAGAGTAAAAGTCAAGGGTGGAAAGACGGCTCTAACATACTAATACAATGTATATTGTGGGGCCCCTCAAGTGTACATTAGCTATTTTGTTATGCTGGTTCTCTTGCGGTTGAGTTCAGACAAGCGTCAGAGATCTACAACCATTTCTACGTGACGTATGCGAGCAAGCCGGCATTTAGTCTTAATCACGTAAGTAAGGTGCATTTCCACATCTCGGTAGGGTCAAACCGCAGACATAAATAGACATTTATACCCTTTCAGTATCGTCCTGGGTTTATTTGAATGATGCAAGCTTCACACGCAGTGCAGCCATTGACTTACAACCTATGCAGGATCTACGCGGAAGTTGCCTCAGACCCGTGGCGCAAACTAAGCGGAAATGGGGCGTTTGCACAACAAGCAACACTCGTGAAACTCGCAAGGGAACACAAAGCGAACAAATTGAAACTTTTTTGCAACTGGCTTTTTCCCAGTCAAAATCCCACTTCAGGTCGACTGATCACAGAAATACAGCGAATACTAAATGCACCTCCTTCTGTTTACAAGATCTTTTTGAAACGTACAATTATTTAACGACAAAAGTATCTTGCATTTTTCGAAAGTATGCGAAATAATTTAATTGCTCAATTTTCGCTGCATTATACTAAAGGTGTCGACTTTTACGCCTTAAAGCTGGATTGTTGCATTGTAGAGAAGGAAGTGCAGCAGAGCGCAACGCAGAATTTTATTGGAGTAGTGTTTCACAAATATCTTCAGCATGCTGCATTCTTGTCAAACGATAAGGAGCTTGCAGCACATTTTTAAGTAAGTTCAGAAACTCACGGCACCCATGCAAGAATGTTCACAAAGTTTTGAGTGTTGACTGCTGAAAGCTTATCACTGTGACAAATAAAATTAACAATTTTGGCTGACCTTTCGAGAAACTCGAACGGACTTCACATAAAGAATAAAGTTCACTGTTTGTCTCTCTGAATGCAAGAACACTTAGGAGTCTCATCTGTTCCGGAATACAGGGTTAATTTAATGCATTCCTACTCATTTCTAGAGATTCAGAGAGATCAACAACTCATCCAAGAAATGCTGTTATTTTTTGTTGCTCATGTTGTTGCGTAGCATCCAAGTTTTAACTTACACGAATGTTCAGTGACTGAAACCGAATGGCAGTTGTTACTAGAACTAATAGTTTCATTGTGTTTTGTTTCTAAAATATCATTAACAAAAGTCATTTCAGCGATACGAAAAATTAATCTCCTGTTGGATGATGAGTGGTTTGCTATTTAGGCGACTGCCACAGCAGACTACTGTAGGTGCTCATTAACTTACATTGCAAAACTAACTGTATGCTGCTGGTAATAACCCTTCTTCCTGCTTTAGTGGTGATCTCGCGCTTAGTACGTACTCGTAAGTTGTCGTTGTCACTGATTCGCGATTAATACGATGGGATACTATATACGCGTTCAGTGGCGTAGCCAGCCCAAAATTTGTTGTGGGGGCAAAATCTTTGACTTCAGGCGAGCAGTAATATTTTAGTTTCGGACGCCGCTTCTCAAATCACAAAATTACTAGATATGCTAAAATTTTTGGGGTCCGTGGCCCCCAGCCCCCCACCCCCGTGGCCATAGGTGTACGGGAGTGCATAATTTTGGGGATGAAAAATGTTTTGCCCAAATTTGATCTTGTTTTTCCCAAATAACGTATAAACAGCAAGCCTTAATGTTAAGACTAAAATATACCATTGTAAACAAATCAAGATTTCTGCATGCCTAATTAGGCCTACCAATTACCAGGGTTCAAAGCCGTACAACCTCAACTAGCAATCAATATTCTGCATAGCTACATGTGAACAATGGTAATATTTACTGTGTTGAAAAATGTTAGCTAATTACAATAAAATCCCCCCAGAAATTGTTGTTCATGCCACCATGCGTGTAAGGTGTTCAGAATCTTCATTTTCAAGTTTTTATATGTTCTAAACTTATTCTTCCAACACGATCATCCTATTAGCTAAGATCTGTTCTTTAGCATAGATGTGTGCATATGTGTTGGCCACAATAGCAATCAATCTGGAAAAGGAGTAAAATATCGGGTTACGATCTTAAGTATTACATTGTTGCAAATAGGTCAAGTCTCAAGTAAGTAGAGGGAAAGGAGGCAATTTAATACATAGCATATAGCGTAACCTTCCACATTGGGCAATCTTCACTGCAATGTGTTGTACTTAAAATACTACAGCTTACTTAAACGTTTACAGCTTCTAAAGTCACATTATGAAAACCAAAAATCCACTCCAGTTTATACAGTTAAATGTGCGTTGAACACACCATGCTAAGAAAAAATAGCAATATGGGACTGATACACGCAAATACTGCAGCCTATATGATCAACTACTAAGGAATGTGTACAAATGCACATTTGCAATGAGAAATGACCAATAACTTCAACAAGAATGTTTTATAAAAATGGCAGTGCTTCACCGCACTGCATTAGCATAACTGAAGTATGCAGGGCAATAAATACTACAGTTGCTACTATTCATGAAAACTTCACTTCACAGCATTAAATTGAAAAATAAAATTTGGCAGGATGCAACATACGCAATTCATTGCACGAAACAAACGGAAAATATGAAAACCTATTCAGTACAAAATCACAGTTACATTACCACCACGCAACATATTACAGCTGCAGTTACCTAGTTCATTCTATTCATGAATAGTTCATGGAAACAGATTTGCACTTGCAAATCTCACAACATCAAGCACGATTGAAACACGAAAACTTCACAGTATCATATCACAGCTACCCCACATTACTACTGCAAAACATTTTGCAGCTACAGTTACATTTTAGTTGTACACTTTACAGCATCAACAATTTGAGGTTTACAAAAATTAGGGTTAGTTGCAATGGTGAAGTGCCACTACATGTTTCAGATTTTAAAATGTTTCTAACTCTACCCAAATTTGAATGAATTTGTTTCAGTTAGTCCAATTTTGATTTGGGCTGTTGTTATTTGCTCAAATATTTATAATATATGCAAATCTGAATGACACTTTTCCAATATGCCCTAATTGTACCGAAGTTTGAATGAAGCTCTTTCAATTACCCATATATGATCAAGACTTGGAATTTTGCCCAAATGGTTCTAAGTGTATGCAATTTTTTAAATGAAGGGGTTGTATATTATTTAAACTGGAATGAAGCTGTTTGAAGTTATCCAAAATTGAATGAAGATGTTCCACTTGGTCCAAAGTTGAATGGAGCTATTGTTGTTTGGCCAGAGTTGATTTAGTCTGTTGGAATTTACCCAGATTTTTCCAATTTATGGAAACATTTTTAACTTCACCCAAATTTGAATGAAGTTGTCCCAATTTGCTCAAATTTAATTAAGATTGTTAAAATTTACCCAACTGATTTCGATTTTATCCAAATTTGAATAAAACTCTTATAATTCACCCAGACATTTCTAAATGTACTAAAATGTTAATGAAGCTTTTCTATATAGCCCATCTTTGAACAAGATGGTTTGAAGTTGCCCACAATTGAATGAAGCTGTTGCAAATTGACAAAATTTGATTTGACTGATGGACTTCACCAGGGTTTCCAGTTTGTCTAAATGTTTTTGTTTTCGCCCAAGTTTGAAGCTTTTCTCATTTGCCCAAATTTAATTAAAACTGTTTTTATCCAAATGCTCCTATTTTACTCAAATGTTTCTAATTTTACCCAAAACATTATTAAAGGTTTTTAGTTGGCCCAAATTCGATGAAGGCTGTTGGAATTGCCACATGATTCCAGTTCACTCAAGAGCAGTGTCTATTTTGCCATCAGGACCGTTGATTTGGTTATTATTTTGCCTTAGTTTGAAAAATAGACACTACCTCACTTACATGTGAATGTAGCTGTATACTTTGCCCAAATTTTAAACATTTTTGCCCAAACAATGGCCAATTTTTCAGCGTTGGGGATGCGACCGCATCCCCATGCCGTACGCTTATGCGCGTGGCTACGCTTTTGTAAGCGTTTTTCCGACTTTGAAACTAAGCGAAGAGTAACTTTAAGGTCATGAAATTGCCATTGCTTAAAATCCTTCTACTCAATAGTTCTGATTTCCCTTGTAAAATTAATGGAAAGTTTCGAATCCATTGGCGCATATTTTTCTAGCGTGAAGTACGAGCAAAATGATTGATGAACTTTTAGCAAGGCAATTACGACATAAATACAACTTAGAAACAAGCCACAAAAATGTAATTTGTTTTAATAGTATCTCATGGTACTCCAGGCTGCATTCGGCCCAAATATTTGGTGTCGTGCTACCCCGGATGTTAATATTTGATTTGAAAAGGCCGGCGTTAAGAATGAGCTATGGGTTTAGTATTTAAAAATGCGCATCTCCTAGACTCTTGAATACTCGAACAAATACCAGTGCCTTGGCACAATCGTTTGCTGTTAACGTTGGTTTCCTTGCAACATTTAGTTTTGCTTCTCCTACAACTTGGTCGACTGCGTTTTAAAATTAGCACCGTATTAAAGTAGCCTCAGCACGAGTTTACGGGTTTCGGCCATACTCAGTAACACTAACAGCCTTCTATATGTAACACAAGCAAAGCATTTCTACTCGGAGAAAGTGGTGTTGCAGCCGTCGGTGTGTTATGGAAGGAGGTCGACTTACCACAGACTCGACTGCTTGCTTCTTTCACTACTACGGATTATGGCCACTCTTGGAGCGGTTTTCGCTGATTCATCGTTCAGTTTACGCTTTTCTTCATTGTTGTCAATGAGCTTGAATTTATAGTATTAGCACATCAGCCAAGAAATACTACAAATCTTTTTTACAAACTAATCAAGCCACTGTTTTCCATTTTCAGCCAATAGTGTTGAATTCCTCGCAATAAACCACAATTTTTTCAAGCTTTTGTTTAATTTTGCGCTAAACTCGACATGCAACTTATCTGCGTAAAACTTCGCGTAATACTGCGAACCTTGAAAGTAATGATTTTTGCCTCAAGGTATTCACAGCAGTAATGAGTTGAAGCAAAATTAACGTAAAACGCATGAAACGTGTACTCTCTATAGGCACCCTGACAAATTCTTGTGAAATGTAGAAATTCTGAGGTACGAAAACAATAAACAAAAGAGCTACAGCCACCACGTGTGTCCACACACCTCTACTATGCCTTATGACTATCAATTTACCCTCAACAGCGGCACACCATTCAATACTTTAACACCTGAGTTAGCAGTAAGACAAAAAGCAAATTAGCAACAGAGTATGTCCTAAAATTTGTCAGGAAAAGTTGTTTTTATGAATAAAAAATCTTCACAACACTTTGTCAAGATTCTCAAACAAGTCTTTTACCAATTTCTGGAATTTCAACAATACTGTCTTCAAAGAAGTAGAACTGTTTTCAAGGCGATATTGGTTGTTAAAATAACATGCACGACAAGTCATAAATCAAGAAAAAGATCGTGTTTTAACAGCAATCACAATTTTTAAAGGTGCACTTAATTTTTACTATAACACTAACGCCAGCATGTGAATGAGTTGAAAAAACAGCAATACTGACAGTGGAGACGACGCTGGTACTTTATTGAATAAGACAAAGATGTTAAGAATGAGTCTAGCGTAAGAATTGAAACCACGGCCCTATCTTCAAATGAAATAGCGTTCAGATGCAAATATATGGGACGACATAAACTAATTGCAGAAGTTAAAAAAATTGCAGCATACACCGTGAGAATAAGGCACAGTAAAAATGAAACGATATCTGTACTAAATTTGATATGCAAAGAATTTCCATGTCTCTTCCGTTCGACAATACGTCAAACTACATAACTTTTTAAAGAACATCTCTAGACTGCGCCACTTTACACCCGTATCTCTGGTAATGCTGCAAATTACAGCACACTAAATTATCCTCAATTATATAACCTAAGTGATATGAAATAAAACTTGGTTAATTTGAAAAATACTACAAACCGCTCAAATATTGCTCAAACTTAGTAAAAACTAAGCGTTTCAGACATAAGTTGCATAAAATCCTGAATTCCGATTTTCTCTACATGAAGGCACCGCAGCCAGTTATGCCTATTCATGCAAGACTCTAAGTGCATACTGTAAAGGGTATTGTAGAAAAGCTATCGTCGATAAAGCATGCATTTTGTACATGCAATAGAAAAAAATTTCCGACTCATAGATTTAGCCACAGAAAATGCCTAAACGCTATATGGCCATGCCTACTAAACATGCCTTAAACGTAGATAAATCGGAGTTGTGAAAAACCTTGCAAGTGAATTGTGTCGCCTTGAAACGTTGTGTAATGCTGATAATTGGAAACATAAAGAATATCGCAAATCATCCCTAAACGCTTTTCAATGCCATGCTGGGCGGTTTTAAGCAGCCATTTGTTTCATTTTATTAGAACTCCTTCGCCTAACATTTCATCTTCCAATAACATTCCCCATGTAGTAAAAAATCACCATCTTAACGGAACTATCTATTTTCGTTTGGTTTCTTCAGCAACACTGAAGAATTGTAGAATTGTATTATAGACTCTAATATCTGAACCCATCTGCATATCTATCAGCTGGAGGTGCAGTTGACAGCATGTCCATCTACCCACAGCTCCGGATATAATAGTGTGAAATATAAACATTGATACTAAAAAGAAGTGAGGAACCTTTAGCTCCCTAATTGCTTTGGAGTCAGTGACGATTCAGGGCCGATTTATGGCAGCTCTCTTCTCAACGACTACTGCGCTTTTTGAAATTGCACCTTAATTCCAATTTCACCCTAAATAATGTAAACGTAAAGGCTCATATGAATATTTTTCCGGCTTTCTCCCATTCGCCGTTTTTCAAATCGGCGATGTTTAGGGATGTGTCTGAGTACTGTAAGAAATCAGATGAATATGTTAACTCCAAGTTGCGTTTGCTTAATTTTTTCTAAATTGTTTGAGGACTTCAGCGGACAAGTTTTGTAACGTTCCGCCAACATGCAAGAAGGCATTGCAAAGTCAAAATGTTAATGGCTTGAAACAACACCTGAAAGTAGGTGCCATTTAGAGATGACTTTTCTTGGCTTTTCCATCATTTCCTGCCAGTGAAACAGTTGGTCGCAGCGACAAAACATAAAGGAACCAACCGTCAAACGACCGTATTTCTGCTCCGCTCGACATCGTCCTCTAGTGACGGTTTTTTTTATTGAAGAAGTCATCTTGTACATCGTGCCTTTACCACCCGTAGTAATTACTGAAAGAAAAAAGTCTTGAAAATAAATTACACCTCTGCATATGTTTGCAGGGACGGGCGGAAGCGAAAGTGCAGACAATATAAGCGTTGAATGCTAAGATGAAAACCATCGTATACGTATTATGCACGGACTGGCCGCGTGCAGCACAGACAAGCACACTAACAACTGAATAAGTTGTATTTATAACAACTTTAAAAATAAAAAATCTACTGGTTTGCTAAGCTAGGAAGAAGTTGATTAAGTTTGTTGCAAGTCGAAATATTTCTACGATTCATTTTACCATCAAGTAGGCTAGGCGGAAACGAGCGGAGTTCAATAAGCTTTTTCACTAATGCTATTAACTTTGTCATGTCTGCTTAACTGAAAGTGAACTGAACGTACAGAATTGCCAAACACTGCCATATTCCACTACAGATCAAAGCAATCTTACCATTAATATTCAAGCAAGTTTGCTCCATATCCTTAGGTGGTACTTTAAATGAAAATGATTCATGAAACTCAGGATTTGACACACCATCTTGCGTTGATGTACTCTTCGTTTTAAGTATATTATGTCCTTGCGACAAAGCGACTTTGACATAGATACCTACAGAAATATTTAAGCACCAGTTGCTTGAAGTTTAGACAGATGTGTGCCTTTTATTAGGAAGTATGTACTTGCGTAATCCCACCAGCTTAATTAAGTGTTTAGGTTGCACTTAGTTGGAAAAGGTCAGGCCAATCAAAAAATAAAAGTCATTTTTTCTCACTCTCAAATTCTTTGTGCGATCATAGAGTTTTGTCAGTTTTGAAAAACAAAGATCAAAATTTTCTGTCACTACACCTTTAGTCAATGAAATAAGGAATGCACTTGAAAAAATTGGCCAAATTGATAGACTGCATAGTGGTAACCATTTTTTGGAACACCCTGTATTGTGGGTTGTGCGTATGTTTTTTTCCTGGCTGCAAAACAGGAAAGCTCCAATAGGTTGACAAGGTCTAAATATAAATCCACGAAAAGGCTACATACAACGTTTTTTAAGGTGTTTTGAGAGACCGAAACGGTGTCTCAAAATACGAATCTCGCTGCATAACCACCACCAAAATTCAACCTCGCTTTACGATTATCTCGGTATTTAGATGAAATAGCAGCGGTCTCTTTAAATGTCTTGGGGGTCACCAAGGTCAAACCTTAAAAAACCTGGCAACATACCTGTTTTCTCCAAATCCATTTGACGTAAATTTTTAGCACTGATAATCACAACTGTAAGTCTTTCTAAAGTTGGATTGTAGCACAGGGAAACATGCAGTTCTCCTAACGACGACCCAGAATCGCCAGGCTGCAATAAAATATTACAAAGCAAATTGAGGTAGGCTCATTTCTGTACAATATGTAAGTGCAACTGTAATTAATAGAACCCTAGCTTTGTTAATGAAGATTGCATGGTCGATTGTTAACTTAGTTTCATTTTGCTCGAGCTTCAAATCATCGGCAAGTGTTCTGCGATTTCGTGTTTACCTTACGACAAAGCAACGAGCCTGACATGAAACAGAAAGTCAACTTGCTCTTGATTTTTGTAAATGCACCCATGCACCTGTGCTCTTATTAACAGCAAAAATTTTTAACAGGGCCAAGATAGTACATTTCAATTGACATTGTTTAAAGGGAAGTCTACGTTAGAACAAGCATTCTTCTTTCATATTGCCCCACTCTGAATATTCCAGTAGCGGCTAACGAGTGCACCTGATCAATTAGCGATAAACCATTATAATTTCAGCTATCAAGCATTTATTGTTGAAGTTAAAGATGTTCATGTGTAGCATTGGTGCACATTCTTCAAATACAAGTCACGTTGATATTCAGGACCTTTCATGTCAGCAGAGTTTTCTGGGCTAATCAATTCGCTGAAACCTGTCGAAATACGTCAGAAAAGGAAATTTATTTCAAATCAAAATAAGTCAAATACACCTGATTTGCGGTTTGCTTTGCCAAGCAAATATTTATGGTCGGTTCAGCTATTGTACAACTTTTACTTTTATGCAAAACTAGTCAGCTTTTAAAGAAACCTTTTAAGACCAAATGAATTCAAAATATTTCAAAACGGATAAATTACACCGAGTATCCGTGGCGTACCGATGGAGCCAAAGAGGACGCCATACCGCGGAAGGGCTTTTACGGGCGTCGAAAGGTTGAAATACAAATCATGCTCTGGCTTATATAAGCAGTCATTTCCATCGAAAGGCCATGGATTCCATGAGCAAGAATTTCTTCGAATGTTTATAGAAGTTATTTTTGGTTGTGGGGACACCATTGCCGGAGACCCGGGCATTTTAGTGTGCAAAAACGCTTCAAGCGGTGCCATTACCACGTGCATAACGATTAGCAGTTTTTCTCTGAGGGAGACCAAGACAGATCCACAGAAGTGTGGAAGTCAGAGAAAGCGTTGCAGTGCTTTCTTGCAGAACGGTGATGAGCAACTTCATTACTTGTGTTTTAACACAGTGGTCGGCAATGACCTGGCTGCGGCCCGGCGCCGGTCCGTGAGAAATTTGTTATCCAGGGCCGTGGATTTCTGATGATTTATGAGCTATAATAAATTTCTATTACCAAACGTTAGTTATGTTCTTGAGGGTCGGTTCACAAAATAATTCCAGGCTTAAGCCGGTCCGTAGTGCAAAAAAGTTTTCCGACCCCTGTATTAACTAAAAACATTCATGGCCCACGAGCAGGTCGCGGGGCATATGTTTGTTGTCTCGCGCTTAGTGCACATGTTGACTAGGGCAATTTTCACGAAACCTTCGGCTTACGATGGCGTTTTTCATGAAACCGTTGCTTTTGACCGAGCGAGCTACAGTTTGTTCATCACTGCCGCATAACGCCTGTGGCCCAGTTTGAGTTGATCATCTGTCCTGCGCGACATTAATGACCTCGCGAAACTTGGCGTTTCAGAGAAGCCGATCTGCTTTCCAATCGGAGCAATTATTTTAAAACTCGTCGGTAATACATCCTTTCCCGGCGGTTCATGTTTCTTCAACAGCGCTGGCGTGCCGAGTTGATTTCGTTACCCTGTTAGGACTTGTCATTAGATCGTTTTGAACAATGTACTGTATACTAATTTGCAAATAAAACCCTGCAGATTTTTTATGTAATGGGTCAAAATTTTTTATCATGAACGAAGACTGAACAGGCATTGTTACGGTGTTTAACTACTTAAGATGCACATTTGACCAATTTACTGCAAAGCACGTTCATCTTACATTGTTGGTCTGCAACCTAGCAGTCAAAAATGGAAAAATTTATAAGTTGCTTCTGAAACAATTGCTACCGCCAACTGATCTGTGCAGGTTGTTTTCCCTAAGAAAGACTGTTTGCAAGCAGCAGTGCAGACAAATGGTTTGTAGAACGTTTAGTTTGATACGGTGGTTTGTTGCCGGCGCTTTATAACTACAATGGTCTTGTAGCGCCAGGACTGAGTTTGTACAATTCCTGTGTTCATTTTCACTTGGTTTGTTTTAGTGTTCCCTGCAGCTTTTCCGTAGACCATGCTCCTGGTAAGAAGGCTACAATACCAATTCACAAGGTCTTGGTAAGACCCGGCCGAGAAACTCTCTCGTCCTACCAACACCGAAGCGGACGCACTTACTACTAGACCACGGGCTGGTCTGGAACGTTTAGGACTAGATAAAGTATAGGCTCTGATTTATAACAGAAAATTCCTTATGGCTCGAAGTTTGCACCTATGGTCATCGAAAGCGTTTTTTGCCTCGGGTTAAACTATATCTCGGCAAACCACCGCTGGCACCACATCTGTACAACCACTCATCACATCACCAAGCGATTTTGTAGTCCGCTTAATTTCACAAAGGCCCTGTGGCCTGTATTTCTTTCTCCGAAGTGCAAAGGTTTGAAAAGTGAGCATGCAAAAACCAAGTTAATATTTTACACTTAAATGGAGAAAATATCGCTTCCAACTGGCAAAAGAAACAATAATTACGTGCGCTATGTCGTCCAGATCCCTCCACAAAATTTCGTCCGCCTTTGATGGATCAAAATCACTTAAGTTGACCAGCGCGTGACCGATGAGATGTTTTGTAGATTTTTTCTTGTCGAAGTCATACACAGATAGTCGAATACAACGCTCGCTGATCTCTTCACCCGAGACCTTGACAAATTGTATGTGGTTTGATTGTGGCATGTATTGCGGAAGACACTGTGTTAGTATTGTAGGTATCATGTATAGTCGGTAAAATCGATAATACAAAAAGCTTGCTGGTGCAAGCCAAAAAGAAAACAACTACAATGCCCGGAAACTGGTTGCGGCATATTTTTATATGTGGCTTTCCTTTGCACAAGGATTGAAATTCGCTACAGAGCTTATACATTAAATATTTTTGTAAGCCATAACTGTCGCATTTACTTCTTTTACCGTTTCACACGCATACACGTTCCATGTGGTATCAAGTTACAGCGGTGTATTCAATGTAGAGTAGTACTACGTGTGTTTCAAAACGAGTTCTATACCAGCTCGAAAACTTTGTCCAAACTATGCAGCCTACCAAACACCTTGAATCCACGTTTGTGTATGAGTGACTCGCCACAGCAAGTCATGTCGTCTTCAGAAAATGCGGGAAAACATTTTCTTTGTGATACGTTTAAAAAAGTTTAGACCACTTTTCAAACATGCTTACCCTTTAGTTTCGAAAACCTTTGTTCATAAAACCTTAAATAAATGTTGCTGAGTAAAAAACGGTAAGGAACTGTGAAAAACTTGCGTTTGCGATTTATACAACGTTTCATGAACTTCTACATATTTTTGATCGAAATTTTACATCGTCGAAGTTTTCTACTCAGAAACAGTCTTCGAAGTTATCTTAAATGATTGTTACAACAAAATCCTAAAGAAATTTTAAGAAGCAGCCTACTTAGTAATACAGCAGAACATGGCATTTGCTACTGTCAGTGAAAAACAAAACGGTGCAGCCTGCGGGCATCGTGGCTGCAACATGGGTAACGTGAAAAAGTTGTTTAAATGATTCCGCAAAACCGCAACATTACATAGAGTTCCCGGTAACCTTTATTACAAATAAAGGGCATACACAGCTTGTGGTTTATCTGTACCCTTCGAAGAAATGAAATAAAAGGTAGCACCCAGATGCAATTAGTGAGTTCAAAGAACTCAGGAGCTCTTTTTTGCGGATAATTCAAGGTACGATGTTCAAGAGAAAAGTGTTTATTCAAGCAGCACCTAACGTCGGCACTCGGCCATTTTCCTGGCGACCGCAGTCGTTCTTTGTTGATTTACCGAGCTGGTTAAAGCAGGGTTAAGGAGAAAACCGCGTAGTTTTTTCAACTCCTAAGCTACAAGGAAAATTAAGCACTGGTGGGAAAATTTTACAAGAATCAATCGAAACATCCGGACGTAAGTATGACTTGCTATTGGTTGTTCGTTCCTGCTAAATTATTGTTGAGATCTAGCAATTCCAACTTAGTCTTTGAGGGAATGGATAGTCAAAAAGTTCTTTTCATTCGAAAACTTAAACAGCCTCTATTATCAATGTGCTTTCGCAAGCACAGCTGGACTTGAAAAACCAATGTTGCAATGTCATAAAAACTGTAAATTTATACCGTGCAAGTCGCAAAAATTTTAACTACATTCGAATTAGAAATTTTCAAGGAACTTGGCAAGCACGCTAGAAAGATTTTCAAAACCTTCATGCAAAAGAAAAGCAACCTGGAAAACGAAAGTCTCGTTGAAAAGCGGATTGTTGGTGCGCTGCCGGACCTTTGTTTGCTGAGATATCCTTTCATCCGGTAGTAGAAAGATTTTTACAAAGCTGTCTCGTGGAGTGTTATCATGACTCCTTGGGAGCAACTGCTTAACCTGTCAAAAGTCGAAATTAGATGAAGAGCTAACCTGCAGTTTGTTTCCCACAATAAAAGGCAAGCCTAGTGTCCATTAGGCAAGTAAAGCACAAAATTACAACTTATACGAGTTCAATGCAACCGAGAGCATACCTTAATTACTTTCACGGTAAGTGACTCGACCGCCCCGTCGTAAAGTAGCGAGAACCAAATGCGACCGCAGCGACTTTGTGGAAGATCAGTTTCGTGGCATTCCGAACACCTGCATAGATAAGCATGTACAAAGTTAATGATTTCTACCATTTCCACTTCAATACATAGTTGGTTTGCTCGCAGTTCTTTACCCTACGGTATTTACCACAAGATCAACTTCGACACATAAAATGCTTTCGCCAACAGTTGTTTAAAACGTTTGCTGACGTTGCCTGCGGTACGCTCTGTTGCCATATATCAGGAGCGGGCAATTAATTTGGCTCGGGGGCCACTTTGAGAAGGCCGCGTTTAGCGGAGGGCCACAACTTCTGGAAATAGAAATAAATCTCCGTTCAAGCACTGATATGCGTTGTGTAGGAAGATATTTTAGATTTGAAGATTTTCGTGAATGCTTCCGCGGGCCACATTCGGCCCGCGAGCCGCTATAAGCCCACCCCTGCCGTATATCAAGCTTATTATTGATTTCACGATCTTGTGATCCAGCAGTATTTGAACCACAGACGCGACTTGCACTTTTTAAAACTCGATTCAAACATTCAACTGGCATTCTTGTGGTCACACAAAAGCTTTTCTCAGCAAGTTGAAAAACATGTTTTCAAACTGGTTTCAATACAAACAAAGTTGTCTTTTTCAAACTGAGCACAACTCACCGTGCAAACGCTTCATCGCCAATTTACTATGTATTTCGATACCACACAACTGAAGTGAACCCTTTAACGAATTTTCCCACCTACATAAATATAAAATGTGCCAGAATATTCTGCATAATAAATGTTCGTACTTGCTCCAATATGCCATCGTTTGCGAAATACAACAACTGGTTTTTGAACCTCACGAGGAACCCTGACTTGCACGGGACTTACACAGGGAAATTTAACTTTAGGTCAGTGCATTAGTGGCCTTTCAAATTCGAGATTCTAAGCAGCTGGTTTAAAAGATATATACCTCGGGCTACTAACGAAAAAGCGATGAAGCCAACCAAAAACATTATTTCAGTCTCCACCTACTGTGCGGAAAACAATGTTCAAGTAAAGGGGATGCTTTGCTTCGACGTACCGTCAAAACGAGTGGAAGATTTATGAATTACTGCACCTGTATTTACTGATGCAGTTCAGCAAATATTCTCACGCGACTCATGCAATGAAGTCGTAACACAATTTTCACCTTAGAAAAGTCCGCTCCAAAGCATTCGCTGCCTTAGGTTCCATGAGTATTGAAACCAATTCATTTGAGACCATTCATTTGAGACCACGTTCATTTGAGACCACGACATTTGAGGCCACGTTCATTTGAGACCTATTCATTTGAGACCACTTCATTTGAGACCACGTTCATTTGAGACCACATTCATTTGAGACCACATTCATTTGAGACTTTTTCATTTGAGACCACATTCATTTGAGACCACATTCATTTGAGACCACATTCATTTGAGACCGCATTGATAAAGACCAAAATCTCCTTCCACGCACAAACAATGCTTATTTAGCAGCTGAGCACATCCGCTACAATGCACATCAACCAATATTGCTATGCGAGCGATAGGGATCTGAAGAAGTCTGTTCGCGCATCTTGCCCAATGGCAGCACTGCGCGCGAACGTTTAACTTGAACTCACCAATTTAACGCCGAGCTCGAAACTGAAAATGCCGCAACGGCTTCTCAGACTTTCTGTATGACCTTACTGAAAATGGAACCTACTCTATAACCGACTAAGGAGGTACGTGCTGTGCCACTCGGCCTGATATTGCGATGTATGAACCTAAAAGATGTTTCACACTAGGATTTTTTGAGATTTTGTTAGATTTTAACAGGACAGTGTCTGCGAGGACACTTTGGTAAAAACAACTGACTTACTTGTACAATTCAGGTTGTATTTCTCCAAGGATGTTGTTCCTGAACTGGTCAATATTGGAAAATAGTCGAAGACGTGGTGAGCATTCAGGAGGAAAATTGCGGAAAGAAGGTACTGAAGAATGTATGAACTGGTTTCACATAAACTGGAAGCTATTGATTGTCAAGAATTGACCCAAACCAATTTACATTTTATTACATTAACCAACATCAAGTTATTTACAGGCAGTGCACATTCGAATTAAAATATGGGTTTTGTAAATGCAACTCATCGTGTATACCAGCTGATAGGTAAGGGGTACTTTCCTCTTACAATCGAAAGTTTATAAGAGATGGTCCACATTTACCTAGTGATCAACAACTATGGAAAAATATGTGTGCAATAGCTAAGGTCAGTTTTTGTTAGTTAAATCTATCTATAGAAGGACAAAAACCGTTATATGCTTCCTTGCTAACAGAAGGGTTTCAGCAAGAAAAATTCCCGGCTTACACATTGTCCTGTAGTCAAACATTGCAGTGAGAGAGTCAAACCGGTTATGTAAAATTGCTGCTGTCCTCAAATCAGTTGCGCGGGGCTCTATCATAATTTACCGAACAGACCTACTGCTTCCTCGATTGTTTCGTGTGTTTTTCAACCGCGCGCCATTCATGGATTCTCTCTAGCGCGTCTGGCAACGATCAATTTTCACGAGCGTTGCCAACGAGCGTACTTGTGCTGCGTTTCCGGCCAGTACCGCCTTATCAAAATTTCGCGTTACCGAGTCAATTACATAGCAGTACAGCATTTAATATTGTGCTTTGTCGGCAAGTTGAGCTAGAAAATTGCAGGAGTTTTGCTGATTACAATCCTGGTTTTGCCAATTTGTTAATTTACGCAATTTTGATTCATTCAAACCACAATTTTGCTGATACAAATGATAAACTTTCGTTTCTGGTAATCAGTCGAAATAGTTGATTTTTACCCAAAAGGCACATGAAAATGAACAATCCTATCTGAGTTTGACGCATTGGTTTGATATTTTTGTTAATCAAAGTTTTACTTCCGTATACAGGATAATGCGCACGGCTGGGCCTTGAACAACGGACAAAATCTTCATATTCAGGTCAATATCGCCGTGGTGCAGCTGTGGTCTGTTGTTGTATACGCATGGACTTTTGTATTCTTATTTTGAGGTAGTTGTTGGAATGGAATGGGTAGCATTTACTTTTTTGGTAGAACTGGATGTACAGACACTTCAAAGTAAGCTGACATTACTACAGCAGTCTCTTTTAGTAGATCTGAACACCTTTGGCGTGCACGTCGGTTGCTTGGCAGTGGTATTTTAAAGTTCATCGAAAATAAAGCAATCCCTTGATGAATATTCAGCACTTCACAAGTTCAAATAAATGTGGCTGAGTAAATCACTACGGGAAAAAAAGACATTTTAATACGCACGTTTAAGTTCTGCCACGAAATTAGCAGGCGAAGGATCTTCTGATGAAGTCAAGTTGTTTTGTGATCCAGAAGAAGATATATTCGATGGAGAAGAAGGCCTCATTCCTGATAAGGCGCATTGCTGAGCCTGCATGCAAATGAATGACATTACTGAAAACCATCTAGCGGAAACTAGCGGTTCAGACACACACAGTGTGTGATTAAGGGTGTGTCGATGCGGAAAATTAATTTGCATTCAGAATTCATTGAACCTTAAAAAAAGCCTGTCGTGAACCCTCGTTTAAACTGACCTTGCAGGAATTCTGGGCAACGTAGCAAACTTTTTTTCAACTCTCTCTCATCAGCGCAAAGAGATTGTTTCCGAAAACAACCCATTATGCTACTTGCGCATAATTCCATCCAATGCGATTCATTGTTTGGAAATTGTAGTTTTTAAACGAAAGGTGGGTATTGCAAAGCCAAAATGGAGACAGAGGTTTAAATGACAAAGGGAGAGTCAGTGTAAAAGCAGAAAATCACATCAGTAAGTAAGCTCAATGTGCGAAAACTATATCTATATTCTGGTCTTTTTGCAGAATGCAGCTTTTTCTGAAGTTTTTGTTCATTAATGTCGTGCACTTAAGATAATTGCACGCATTAGCTTTGTTAACCTGCCATTCTTTGTACGGGTGCTGCAGTATATGACGCCATAGCAGAGACGTTGTTGCTTATTTCTTTCTGGTACATTTTGTTTAAAATCGCCGCTTTTAATTCTTTATGAAAAACAGAAAAACGAATAAATTGAACAAAAAATTCTGAAAATTCCTAAGGCTACAAAGTATTCGCAATCCTGTTGTTCACTTGGAGAGTTCCTGTCCATTTACTCAAGGTCGGTGGCAACTCAAAGACAATTTCAGCATGTTTTCTTGGTCTTGTAATGACAGGAGATCTGCCTCCAGTTGGAGTTAAGCACCCTCCAGATCCAAAAGTTGGTTGGACTTGCAAGATGGCTGATGGCTCACCTTGCATAGTATGGTTTTCCCACTGAAAGACAAATTTAGGAGATGGTGTGTGTGGTGGTTGATCAACAAAGCAAAAAACAACAGCATTGCTCCAAGACTAAGCCCCACGAAGTATTCTTCATACCGTCAAAGAAGCATACATCGTTCACTAACCAATGCTTCTTCTTTGGCAATATGAAGAAAATGCGAAGAACGAGCAAACCTTTTCTAGTTTATCACGGTGATAATTAAGCTTGCCGATCGTATTTCGAATAACTCTAAAAGCGACGAATCGTACGCAAAAAATGTGGTAACAGTCATAAATATCCAAACATTTCATAAACAAACATATCTGCAGAAAATTATGTCTATTGAGAAACATACACTGTATATTCTGCAATTGGTATGAATGCAGCAAATGTTTACTGAATTTAACTGTGGAGTATTTAAACTAATTGAAGATTGGTTGCCAAGTGCAACTGTTAATTAATTCAAAATATGCAAAAAGTAAAAATGCTTTCACCCTGGAAAGATGTAATCTGGTACAAAAGTACACAAGCACGTTTTCCAGAAAACCGTTCAGTGAAGTCGCAATAACGGTTTCACCAAAACGATTAACGATTTTTTTTAATTAATCGCTTTACTGGCACAATCAATTTACGATAGTTTAAAGCCTTGTGACTTTACGCGGCTATGAGAACAAAATAAAACCTTTGATGAGCATAGTCTTCTTGTTTTGCTGGACATCCACAATGTATGAGAATAGACACTTAAAAGCACTAATGTTTCTGTATGCTTTTGAGGAATCAGTCGACTGCCATCTGCTTTCGTCTTTTTGCGATGATTCAAACTTGCACATATCTCTATTCAAGTATGTACTTTCCACGATGGGTGTAAGCAAGGAATCGATCAACAAATTCCTATTTGAATAAGGACTGAGGATGCGTAATTTTACGTGAAATCGATTTCCTATTGAAAATTTGCTGATCGATTCCTTGCTTACACCCATCGTGGAAAGTACATACTTGTATGAGAATAGGTATCAATTGCACAGTTCGCACCCTTGCTTGTTTACGCTGTTTTCAAGAAACTATAAGCAAAGTTTATGGCTTGCCAAATTTTTCTGGTGACAGTTAACTCTTAATGAGCTGACAGAAATATAGACCAGACCAGCGGTTTTTCATCTTGTTTCGTTATCATGAAAAAATACGGTGACTACCTTGGATTGTTGTTGTGAGATTGCCCATGATCACGTTTCAGGGACGAGTATAGACCAGTGTTTCTCAACCTTTTTACATACGTGGCCCAGATAACTTTTGGTAAATAGTGCGTGCTTACTATCTTGTTAGCATTGACTGTGCTTTTATACGCACAAACAAACACATATTATTCTAAAGCAGCGAGTTTATTCCTGTGTGCAATTCATTGAGAATCTTGCTGCTGAACACGACCAATGTGTTTCCACGCTGTAGTGATTAGATATCTAGATAACTGTATTCTATCATATTTTTGTCCTAACTCCGTGGACCACACGAAAACTGCGCAATAGCCCACAGGTTTAGAAACACTGTAGTAGACATTTTGTAAAGCGGGGAATTAAAATCTCCACTATCTGTATTTGACTTAACGCCAACTGAATGGCAGCATGGGGCCATTTTTCGGATGCTTTGTTTTGTGGTACTCAGACTTTTGGTATTTCAGATCGGATACGTGATTCCTTTTATTAAAATTCACTCATGATCAATCCTCCGTTCGTGTGCAATATGCACATTTAACTGTTGTTTAATTTATTCCGAAAAGTTCCAAACAACTGTCAGTGTAGAAATTCACTTGCAGGCTACTTGTTGATACGTTTTTCATAGCCCGTAGCCTAACAAATTAAATTGACGCTCTGCACGTTTTGTCCCATGTCGTTAGATCAAATCGAAAACCCTTTGTATTAAAAAAACATGAGTTTGAGGAGTAGTAATCGACAAATACAATGTAATCACGAACAACGGTACAACGCGAATGGTCGGAGAAAAAATTTTGAGCAGCTGTTTAGTCCTTTTGGTGATTGCACACGTCTCAAATGATCGCATGCAGTCACTACGGTAGGCCATTGTCTGTGATCAGAGCTTAATGCAACTGGGCAATATGTGATCTCAGAATGTTCAACCTTCTTCAATTTTCAAAATCGGAAAAGGCTTCAGGATTATCAGGAAAATTCCATTTATCTCTTCAGAGGTCACATTACTCCTGATGATGTATCGTTAGAAACGTTATCTTTGAGCGACCATACGCTCCGTTTTGACCAACACAGTCTCGTTTTTATACCTTGTTATAATTCGAGACATACTGCAATTGCCATGACCTTAATTATATACTTTATAACAACAACTGCGCAACGTCCCAGTTTGATAAAAAGTATGGCTACGCGCACTCTCAGCATTCTACAACATTCTTTGTGACCGCGTACATGCAGTCATGCAACGAAGGACACCGATAATTTTAGTTAAATGCTTCACACCTGCTACCAGGTTGTGCCGATGTTGCGGTACTGCGTCGCTTAATAATATCGCCATCAAATCTTTATTGTTGTGTGTCTCTCAATACGCAGAGCAAAAATCATGCCTAGAAACCGCTCGAGTGGTCTCAACATTGTTTGCTGAGATCTGGCGGCAAAATACAAGTACACTTCACGCTCATCCGCCAGAGCCCGAGTTGCCATCTGCAATTCAGTTTTTTTTTTAATATAATTCATATCAAACTAAATGTTTTTTTGAAGCACTGGATTCAAATTCCAATCTATGGATAGTCCCCATTTGAGAAGAATTTCAAACGAACCATAAATTGTCCAGTCTAATTATTATGTTATGAATGAACCCAGTACGCAGAGGGCTAACTGGCGTTGTCATTTCTCTGTGGGGTATTTACGCAACAATGGACAAGTTCTCACGAGACTACTCGTTCATTGTTACGTAACGTAGGTCATACAGCAACCATAATCCCAGCAATAATGAGAGCAAAAGGAAATTTCAGCGACGCGAGTTGGAACCAGTGTTGCTAACCTTGCGATTTTCCCGAAAATTTAGGCTTTTTTTTAAACTTGCGGGTTGCTTATTTTTGGGCATGTTTTTTGCAGGTTTCTGTTTTGTGGATTGCTTGTTTTCTAAATATGGAACTTTTGCTGTTTTGATATACTGTACTGTAAAACGCAATTTGGGCGTGTTTGAAAATAATTTGCTTAATTTAGATTTGTTTATTTCGGATTTGTCTGCTTGTTTTTGTATTACATTAACTTGCTTGTTTTTGGTTTGTTCAATTTTGCTGTAAAACGCCTTTTGGTTTGTTTATTCAGATATACTTGCTTGTTTTTGTAAAATAACCTGGCATCAGTGCCTCGAACGGTTGCACTCAGTCAGTATGAGTCGCGTGATGAGCCCGAATGACGCTGTTGACCAGGAGTCACCCCTGATCCAAACTAACCTCGCAGCACTTCACCCTGTACGCCTTCATATCACAAAACGTACAAATTCTACAGTGAAACGTAGATTGTTACCATTACCACTGGGAGTAACGCGGCGTTTCACCGTTTCACTGACAAAGCCTACGTCATCGCAACGACGAAACCGCACGCAACGTGCATATGTCAACGGTGAAGCAACAAGAGGTATTATCTGCTACGACATTATGATACCTGATCAACCTGCATATCTAGGGAAGTTTGAGACCAACAATTCGCATCTAACTTGTTTAATCAAATCTCGTTGATCACAGCGAACGTCAACCGAAACGATCGGCAAACTTTGCACAATACAACTAGTAGCCTGTCTCGACGGCTGAGGCTGGAAATCTACATTGGAACAGCAACACGTAGCTGACACATATTCTTTATATCGCATTTTGTACTGCCTTGCTACACAGCTTTCGCAAACGTAGGGTTTAACTTCAGTTCTGACTCGTCGGTGTTCCTGCCACAATACTGTTAGTTTAACACCTTCTGTTTCAAAATGTATTTACGATGCAAGCAAAATGTTACCACAGACGCTGCTGTGCATCTTCCACAAATTTGCCACGATTCCCTCGCCACACGCATGTTTCCACAAAAACTATGAAAGACCATAACGCGTCTTCAGCAAAGTTCTCGATCTCTGCTGCATCTGAATCAATGACTCGGTCGATAACTGTCTGACCAGACAAGCACTACATTCAACACCAGCCTTAACGTAAGTTAAAAAGCAAGAAACTTCGATTGACTTCAAAGCAGCGTTGCCACTCTGTTATGAAGAAAACCCCGAGAATTTACCTTGAAAAAAAAACAGAAAATAATGAAAAACCCCAGACATACAAAATGTTAAAAAAGTCAAAACCAAACTTGAAATGGACGCTAGCGGTACTTGCACTTAAAAATTAAGGTAATATGCATTATTTGCATCAAATGTCAAGTATGTACTTTCCACGATGGGTGTAAGCAAGGAATCGATCAGCAAATTTTTGGTAAGAAATCGATTTCACGTAAAATGACGCATCCTCAGTCCTGAAAATTGCAAGCAACGCTTACGGGTGAAAAGTTGAAAGGCTGAAGTAACAGCAGAGAAAAAAACAAACTCAAGAGTACAATCAAAATTTCGTAACACAAGCTCAGAAATCGTGACAGCTTAACACACTAACTGACGCCAAGAATACTAGTTGCGACAAAAAGAAACTGTGACTATGAAATTTTAACATCTAACTAGTTGGCGTCAACTAGTTAGATGTTTCAGTCATTTATTTATTTGAGTCTTTTTAATTTTTGAGTAAACGCTTATTTCATTAGTCACAGTTTCTTTTTGTCGCCACTAGTATTCTTGACGTCAGTTGGTGTGTTAAGCTGTTACGATTTCTGAGCTTGTGTTACGAAATTTTGATTGTAGTCTTGAGTTTGTTTTTTCTCTGCTGTTACTTCAGCCTTTCAACTTTTCACCCGTAAGCTTTGCTTACCATTTTCAGGAGTGAGGATGCGTAATTTTACGTGAAATCGATTTCCTATTAAAAATTTGCTGATCGATTCCTTGCTTACACCCATCGTGGAAAGTACATACTTGAATAGAGATATGTGCAAGTTTGAATCATCGCAAAAAGACGAAAGCAGATGGCAGTTGACTGATTCCTCGAAAGCATACAGAAACACTAGTGCTTTTAAGTGTTGCATCAAACTTTTAACAAGTTCAAGTCTATTTTTAAACATACTGACAATATACAAGTAAAGTAGCAGCAAATCAGATATATGAAGTAACATAAAATGTTAGCTAGATCTTTTCTAAAAAACGTTTAATGTTTTCTTTTACTTTCACTTAAATGCACAAATGAAACATGTACATGATACATTCAAGGTCTTACAGTTTCGTTTTCACCCTAATCATAGCATTCATTGCAATATTTGACTACTTATTTAACATCCAAAATTTTACATTCATACCTATCACAATGCGCCTGTAAAACAATGAACAGATTCTCTACCACAGCATCTTCATTCAAACAAAAAAAGCATTCCTAAGTCATGCACAAGCAGCCCTTGACACATCAGCGATAGATCGGAGCAGAACCTTCGCCAGAAAGTTTTCAATAAGGGGGCTTTGCGTTTCTGCGGGGGGCTTTGGGTTTGTGCGGGGGGGCTTGGCACTCTAAAATTGACAAAATCTCAACTGATTTATAATGTTTCATGATTCAATTTGGGGGGCTTGGAGCTCAGTTTGGGGGGATAAGCCCCCAAAAGCCCCCCGTGGCGACGGGACTGGATCAGAGCGCAGACCTATGCATAGTAAGCGCTTAATCTGTAGAACATTAGATTTCAAACAATTTGGTTATTAAGCCTAGCCCTACTCAACTGTACTGGCTACTGACTCTGCACACTACGCATGTGAAACTACTGTATTCTTGAAAGGAAAATACAGTAATACAACATACATTTCTAAAATTTGACCAGAGTAAAAAAAACAGATTTTCAAGAAAAAACCCATAACCCCAGAGAAAACAGAAAAACCCCAGATCTAGTGAAAAAAACAGCAGTGGCAACACTGCTTCAAAGTAAAAGTACGTGGAGCCAATGCTTTGGAATTGCTAACCTACAACACACGAATCTCAACTGAACTCCCGTGTATGAAAAACGCCTTGATTTAAGGATTTCTCGTCGAACACTGGGCCTGCTGCGCAGTGCGATTTCCTCAACAAGCACAAACCAGTTATTCTTGGAGAGGGCAGTAGATCTAGTGCCGTAGTTAAAGCAACCATTTCTTCAAAAACGCCACAACAACGCATATGACTTATAAGCGATGTACGTTATGTAGTGACAACATATTTATCTATTCCAGGCACTTTAGTTTCGGTTTCAAAACCACGTTTCAGGAATCAGCGCTTTCGCTGTTAAGACATGTTTTTCGCTCCTTCACATAGGTTTCTCGCGGAACACCTCTATGCCAGTGAAACCGTTTTACGCGTCAACAAGATAGAATTCGTCACATCCTTCTACCTCAACAACTTGAACGAACGGAGAATGTTGTAGAAATAACAGAAACAACACGCTCTGTTTCCTGCTGTACGGCGCCGACCTGCTCAAGCATCGTCAATGTTCGCTGCAGGGCTTTGAAGTTCGCCGACACCTCTCCCCTCGGTAGTCGCGAGTTCGCCCGGTGTACTTACCGCTCCGCAGGTAAGTGTGGCAATGGACGCACGCGTAACATCACGGCGACGGAGAAGTACAAAGAAACATTTTCACATCCTGTAGATTTACTGAGGTTGGCTAAGCGGCTAGCCTTCATTGCAACGTGCAGTCCGAGGATGTCATCAGTCACGTGAACTCCTATAGTGCTAATTTGTGCATTGCAAGGTAACACCTGCCTTAAACCTTTTCTGTTGAGTCAACATGTCTTTTTTATTTTAGCAAAGCATGTCGGATAAATGCGGCTCGGGAAATTAACTTCAACACTTGTTATATCACCTGTATCCTAATTCCAAGCTTCATTTCTAACTTGTATGTAAGTGCACCCAAACGTTTAGAATATGGGAACTGTTGCACATCCACATGCCCCAATCCGGCTAACGAGTTTTCATCACTAATTTATTTTCTCTAAACAGTTTCTAGCAACACTTATTTTAAGTAACCTTTGCATGGTACATTTAATAGACAGGGTCGATATCTGTGATATAAAAATAAACGATTGTATGAGCTCAGCATCAATGCTGCTATTTTACCGATATCTACAGTGCACTGATCAAAAATGGCATTTTAAAAGCTCTAGGTTTGCTGCCGAGGGATCAACCGGCTTTGATATTTGCGAATCAACTCAGTCGTTTCGTAGAGACTAGTTACTTGACAGACAAACGAAACATAACTATTGCACTAAAACCCTTCTCAGTTTACTGTAAAACCTGTATGCTCGGACGTGAAGAATGAATATAAAGCAATTTTTAAGCATTTGAAATACAGTATGATTTTTAGACATTTTAGACATTGTTAAAAGTGTCAGAAACGCCATGCACAAAAGATTTAAAAAACCCGAAGAAAGTCTGGAAAACAAGGAAAAGCTGTTACCATGCTTTAAATTTTATATGCGTAAAGCTGCAATTTTTAGAAATATCATTAAGTGTGGGTTTGACAATATCTATTCCATAATAAAATCATGTTTCGCTCTGACATCGGCGTCAGTGAAAAAATGGTAACACTGCATCTTTTATTCCGATATGGCAACAGTCCTGTGAGGCACATAGGTGAGTTAACAAAGGGGGCCGAGTGACTCATTCACTGCACTCGCCGTCAGCCGCTTTGGTTTGGAGTTAACTGTTTTTTAGCTCTAGTGTCAATAGCTTTATGGGATTGTTACTGTAGTCGCATTCTCACTAATCTAAATCATCTTTAACAGACATACCTTGTAGTGTTGCTTTACACGTGTGCGTTCAGACCACCTTTGTTGCAACTTCTTGTACCAGAGATACGTCGTTTCTTCACCACCACAAAACACCCGATACTAAAAACTGTGCATAGAAAGCAGGACGTAGGTGCAGCAAAGCTTTCAATTCTCTACTAATAAGTCTTTATCTTTGCGGTAAAATAAAGTTTAGCTATTTCACGGCATCTGCAGAATAATCAAACAGTTACTGTATCACCTTTCTAAACACTACTGGTTTTATGCTGCTAAAGAGATACTATCCAAACAGTCTTATATGATCTGAATTATATGACATTTTTGCCCTTGAAGGCATTGGAACCAGGAGTGTAGTGGGGCGGGAATGCGTGGGAACGCCGTTCCCACATCTTTTTCACGTTTTTCTTCAAAATGAGTTCGAAGCTGTCTTACAATAGCTATTTTTTGGATGCGTTCCCACACCTTTTTTGTTAGCACTACAACCCTGATTGCAACCAAAGGTGATCGTGTACCGGTGGAGTCTCAAGAAAGTCGGATATGAAGAAAGGATAGCCAGGAAGCAAACACCCAACGAAAACAAGAAAGGGAGGCTTTAATGTTATTTGCAAAGGGCCTATAGGCATGTACCAAATTTAAGGGACAAGGTTGAACAAAATTGTTTGTTGAAATCAACCAAAGTTCTCAAATATTGTTAAAGAAAATAAAATCTACAAAGAAGTACATTTACTACACCACAATGTCAGTCAAAGCACCGAAACGCAATATAAACTCCAGAAATGGAACTAAAAACTGCTAGAGCTAGTACAGACCGCTTATTTTCCTTACTACATATTAAATCAGTAATGCTGGATGGAGCAAATCTTTGAAAGCTCCTGAGATACCTAAGTTCTCACAAGGAAAGACTAAACTTGTTGTATTCAAGTTGAAGTTAAACTTGCAGGAGCGGTTTTCAATTCTTTTCTCAGCCCGTATACCCCCTGCACAAGAAAGCAACAATAGCTTGTGCCTTGCATACACTAGCGTACGGAGGGGGGGTCACTGTGACATGCCCCCCCTCAGACCCTAAAAATAAAAAAATGCATAAACAGTATTAGGCAGTGGCGTAACTAAGGAGGGCAAGGGCCTCAATTTAAAATAAACTGACTTTGCTTTCTGGTCACTGATATACGCACTACGCAAAATATTTTATGACTACTGTACGTTTCCTCTGCTTGATTTTCATTTTACGATTTCATTCTTTCACTGCCAAAATTGCTTCACACGTGACTGTTAAGTAGCTTAACACAAGTAACAATGAACACCAGAAAAAAGCTTCAGCTGGCGTGAGATTCAGGGCCGCAACCAACTGATATTTTCAGGGGAGAAAAATGATGCAACTTGTTGCTGCACCTAACAAATACATACGTTGGTGAAAATTTCGGGGAAGGGCAATTGACCGATTTTCCCCCCTTAGGTTGCGGGCCTGGTGAGATTTGAGCCCACAAACTTCAATAAGCGTTTTCGATAAGCGATACATGTCTAAATCTTATAACATCCAAGCACGCATATAGGCTTATTTCATGAGCCTCAGACAAAAGTTCAGTTTTCTGTCTCACCGGCTAATAAGTCTCGTGAAAGCATTATACTAAAACTTGCTTCCAGAATGTACAAAAATGCTTATTTTTAGGTGTAATTTTGCAAAATTTTCCCGGGGGCATGCCCCCGGACCCCCTAAAATGGTGGTGCCTTCGGCACTTCCCCTAAAGTTGATTTGTGACGTCACACCACTGTGACAAAAGCTTGGCCCCCCCGGAAATTTTCTGCGTACGCAACTGCTTGCATATACAGTACACCTGTACTGATACTGGCGCAAATTTCCAGAAGCATCAGACGAAATTGCACCAAAAAAAATTTGGGATAATCTGATAGAAATTTCTAAGCACGACAATATTCCGTGCAATTCGGATAAAATTCTAATATGTTTGACAATGAAAAACATAAAAGAGACAAAGAAGGTTTTTGTATAAGCATGTAAAAATGTTCAAACTTGTGATTGGGTCGGTAATGCAAAATTAGGTATAATCTGGAAGAGAGGTTCGTACCCGCAGAAGTCCCGTCTCTCACCCCTAGTTTAAAACCGCTGCCATACAGCATTGAGAGTTTAGCTTGTCGCGAACAAAATTTTTTCATCGCTCAAAAGCTCCATATTTCTGATTGGAACCGCCATATCAGCGGTAGCATGGCCCAAATTTTGAGGATGAACTCTGAAATGTCATTTAACTGCTTTGGAAAAAGTTGTTGATGTACACCGCTCGACGTTTATCAGCAAAACTTCTTTAAACAGAACTAGGATTTCAATTTGGAGTGCGATCTAGTTTTTGTGTGATGCGTACTTACACAATATATGCGAAATCCAGGTCGCGCCTTTAAATTCAGTTCGTGGTTCTAACAAATAAATTCTGTAATGTCAGACTGAAGTTTGGCGTGAGAAGCAAATGGTATTCCATGTTTGCTTTTATGGGTATCTTTTACAAGCTTTTACAAGCAGCTGTTGAGCTATTTTACAGTCAAGAGGCTTTTTTGAGCAGGCATTAATGCAATAACAGCAGGCAAAACATTTGGGAAAAAAGCCGTAAATACTTTATGCCAAATAGTCTGCGCCTATGGAATCATGTACAAAAAGGCTAGTCGTACCTAACTGGAAAATGCTCCCGGTGGGCAAAATACTGGTCACGGATTGCCAGCCTGTTGGTCTCGCACCCTTCAGCCTTCAACCACGAAATGTTTTTCAAAATTATAAAATTATATGGATGATTTGGTTTTGCAAAATGCCGGACAATAGGTTTTAATTTCGTTCACTGTATCACAAAGCGGAAATTGAACGAACTATGTTCAAAAAGGCAGGAAAGTAGTTGCTTTTTGGTTTCGACAATGCATCAAATCGGGAGTCAATATTGATGGGAAGATGGGAAGTAACTGAAAAGGTTGCTAATATCAATGCATACAGCAGAGACCATTTTTCATCTGTTTTTGTCTCAGGCCCAGGGGTTTACCCAGCAAACGCCCTGGATCAGAGTGGGGAATCCGTCCAACATCATTGCCAGATGACTATTGATGACCTTTTCAGCTACCTTTCCCAGTAGCTCCTGGTCTATACATGTGTAATGTCAAAAAACACATTACTTCATAGCGCAAAAAATAAAATTTAGAAAGAGAAAAAAAATTTTGCCTGCAATACATCATAGAGAAAAATCACAAAATCAGGAATTTGGTGGGCTGGTGCTTAGCAAGAACCCGTGCCTTTACTATTTAGGTTCAGAAATTTGAATTCAAATATGGCATGAAGCAGTGACTTCATAATTCCAATAGTGCTTTCCTAAAACAGATCCCACTATGATCGCCATTGGCTGTTGGCGAGATACACGCAGAGGTGTTGTGCAAACGTTACGGTACTGGTTCTGCTTGATTTTTTAAAACAATTGCGGGGTTTGATTAGTGTTACTAAAGTTTACAATTCAACAAGGCTTAAATCTGATTTTTGTGCAAAGGCTTAAAATAGCACCACATTTTGTACTGATGTACTGCATTATGATGAAAAACAACACGCTCAAAAAGGGGAAGCCACCTTGAATACTTCAATATCTTTAAAGTGCTTGCAACATTTTCACCACTTTAGAATTCGTTTCCAAAACATACAACATTTTGTATCTTGTTCGAAACCCTTGGTAGCCAAACCCTTGGTAGTCTTGATCGAAACCCTTGGTAATCAAAACTTAGCTGAAGTTTTTTTTCACGAAAACACTTCAGCTTTTGGTTTAGAACAGTGTTTTTTTACCTTTTTTGCACCGCGATTCATTATAGCAACCCACTATAACCCAACGACCCTCATCTAAAACTCGAATAAAGCAAATGTAATAGAACTGTGTACATAAACATTTATTAGCGATCTCTCCAAAACTGGTTCACGATCCCTCTGGTGGTCTCGACTCCCAGGTTGAAAATCACTGGTTTAGAACATGTATGCCAATACTTTGATAAAAATATTTTTATAATTGTTTTAGAATCTTTTGATATATTGCATTAGTGGAAATCATTCTTCAGCACTTGCAGTTTGAATGACTCAAACGGTTAAAATTTTTTTGACAATTTAAAATATTTTTGACAATTTGAAACGGTTAAAAAATTTTTGACAAAGTTACAGTTTACTCTGTGCTGTAACCTTGTTTGGAAAATCACACTCGACGCCACCCACATGAATGATCGCAGAATTAGGAGACATATCCTCTGGAAATAACTCAAAAAACAAACCTGCTTTTTTGTATAGTTGACGGCCTCATCAGAAAGAAACGACCCTAGAGGTGGATTGTTTGCAGTTGCAATAATTGGTTGAATTCATTTTTGATAATGCAAAACACTTCAGAAATTTGCGGGAAATCAGGACATAAAATTTTTAAAGTTTACACACATTTTTCATTACTTACAGTATTTTCCTACAAATTACGCGCAGGAAAACATGTTGACAAGTCGCTTGTGGATTTCAATTGACGTGCATATTAATCTTTGACTGTGGCCTGAAAACCGACAGAACTGTGCTTCGAAGGCGCTGACAAATCAGCGCAGGAATCGCCCAAACTGTTTTTGGTATCAGACGTTGTTGCTTTCATAACACCTCAGGCAACTTTTTAAAAATAAACTGAAAATGCCTTTTCTTGCATACAACAACTCTATCGGGATATGCTAAATCGAACAGTATCCCAGGAGGCACTGGCTTATCAGTTTGAGTTCAACTACTATTCAAGAGCGCCTGATTCCAAAAATGAAGTCTATGGTTTCTCCATACCTCTGTTCCCCGCAGATGACTTGCCACTGAAATACTCTTTGGTGAACTGAGTCACTGAGTTACGGTATCGTTTACGTAATTACCCAATGATGCAGCACACAGCACGAGCCGGATGAGCGTATATGACTGATAAAACGAAGCATTTTTTATTCATCCAAATAAGGAATTAGCGGACGATTTCAAACCCCGCGTTGTTCACATTGTTTAACAGCGTTTGCTACTAAATATAACGCAACGGTGTCTAATTCAGTTTTCAAATGAATTTACAAACCAGTTTTCAAATGAATTTACAAGTCTGTGACATTCCACATTTTGCTAAAATCAAAATACCATTCACTGTTTCAATTAGATAATTGTTTACTATATCTACAGCACCACTGGTTGCCCGGACTTTGAGGAAGCGTGGGCCCCAAAGCATTTCTCAAAATCGAAACATCAGTAAAAATTATTGATAAGCGCTCTGATATCAAGCGTTCTTGGACTGAAAGGAAATTTTCTACCTATACAAATATTTTGCAATATTTACCCAAACATTTTGAATACTCGACGATTTAAGCGAATGGGAAAAAGTAGCTACACATCGATTCGTAATTTAGTTTGACGACTCAAAATAATTCTGTTTATCTTCAAGTCTTGCAAATATAATGGGATTGTAACGTACACTTCCTTGATATTTTTTCGGCTAAGGCCGTTTCTTTGCAAAAACACTAGTATTCGAAGAGAATAAAATATTTCAGCGAAGCTTTTTAATAGAGGTTGATTTTAGCACATTTTCTACTGGTTGAAAAATGAATTAACAGAAAAGCTGCTAATATTTTGGTCTTCTATCTGTACTCATTCTATTTGCTTTAATGGCTAATTTACCGCTTTCAGACCAAACATATGCGCACTTCTAAACGTTTTCAGATTTTACATATTGTTGTCGTAGATCGCTTAAGCTTATCTGAGCACTTGAAAGAATAACGGATATTATTATTGTTAACCTTATTCTCAATCCCATGACATAAACGGGTCAAAATGCATTAATCAACTAAAGTTAATTACCTTTAGATCAAAAGCTACCACGTTTTGATAAAGACCATTTCAGCCACTTATGACAAATCGCCACTGGTGAACAACAACAAAAATACTATCCAACGTTAAATTTCTGCATTGTCAAATGCAAAAGAAAGCAACCTCTGTTGCGAGCTGCTCTGCATACAGCCAGTACTCTGTCAAACCACTGGAATTTTATCCAATCATTTTAAGCCACGAGTTCTTTGCAACCACTGTCATTGTATTCTGTTTTATCCCAATATGATGTGCGAACCTGTCAACCAATGAGCATAAGTCAAGCTTCATTAGACCAGTCTTATTTGCGATAAGGTGAAACACCAATGTTCCATATTTGCAGAAATGTAAAGTTGTATGTTAGTGTTTAGCCTCATTTCTACCTGATGTTTTGGAATGTCTGACAAGTCAGTTTATTTTTGCCTGAATAAGAAAAGTAAATTTCTAAAGAGAAATGTATTGGTTTCTCAAAAGCTTCTCAAACTCCCGTACAGAACTGAAGATAACGTGTGTGTTTTAGATCTCAAGCATTCAGTACAAATCTTTGTAGTTGAAGAGAAAGCGAAAAACAAGCCCTCTTCAGTGCAAACTGTCTGCAACCACGCAGCAAAGCTGAAAGGTATGTTTGGTGATTAGGTGGTATTATTGTTTTCCTTACTTCCAAACTAAAGTGTCAATAATAAGTATCTTTGGATTTCTGATAAGCAATATGCATCTCTTACAGATATCTTTGATAGTCTATTGTAATAGTATATCCATTCAAAGCACACAGAACTAGGGTAGGTATATCATAAACAAAACGTGACAAATAATGTTGCAAAATATCTCGTTTTTCCTGATTTTTTACCGAAAGATTCAGGTTAGGTTGAGACAGCGGATCAAAAGTTGATATGAGGGCACTTTCATGATCAGCTCTAATCTGATCGATTGCAAGTCTAAAAAACGAAGAGAAAAATTGGTTTTATCAGGAGAGAGTTCAAATCATAGGCGTAGCCAGGGGGGCATAGGGGCCATGCCTCCCCCAAATTTTTAGAAAATATAGTCATTTTGTGCTTTGAGAGGCGTTTTTCTAAGCAAAATAGTATTATTGCCTAAAATCAAAGATTTTGGCCCCCCCAATTTTTTCGGCTGGCAACGCCATTGGTTCAAATACTGCTGAATGTCAGATGTTTTGGTGCAAACAGTTTATTCTGCGAATCTGGCCATGCAGTTAAATTTTTCAAAGATTTTTGTACCAGGAAAATTGAGCAAACATTTTTATATACAGGACTTATCTTTAATTCCCCTCCTGGAGATTTCAGCGGAAAAATTGTTTTCTTTCACTTTCACCTACGTAGAAACAACTTCTTATCTTACACTTCTGGTAGGTGAAAGAAATTAGTTCAATCTGACAGTCGACCATGTATGAAATCATGGCTGCCTTGTCTTCCATACACTCGTTTGTAAAAAGTGTCAACTCATTTGGCATCTGGTAATTAATATTGGCTCGTCGTAATCACATAACCCATTGAACATTTCTAGAAATAATAATCTGCAATACTGGTTGAAAATCTTGGTCAAATGCTTCTCAGGCAATGGAAACGTGAAGCAAAATTACGCAGCTGTAAAACAGTATTTTCAAACATTACTGAAAATTTTCTTTTTGTTGTCTGTGCCTGGCCCGGTTACTCTGCGCAGTGCCTGGATTCCTGCGTTATATACTGTAGTAGGCAATGGCCATGCTTGAGAGGAAGCGCGCCTTCTAACAGGCTGCGGTTTTTCTTGTGCCGCAGAATGTACACCTTACCGTTCAGTGGGTTTTTCCGGGATTGGTTCGATTTACAGCAATCTGAATTAAAGCCAGTAGACTTTCTTTTTACGTATGTAAGCTGTGGTGCTGCCGAAAAAGACCGAAACTGCGTTGCATTTAACTTCATTGTAATTTTCCCTACATATCATTAAGCAAGCTACAACTTTCGATGATTGAGGCGCAACGTAGAGCATTATGATATATATTTGGTGTTTATTTTGATGCATGAAGAGATTGGCATATTACCTGCTTCACGGTTGGATCACTGAGGATTAAATCGCTTCACGCTTACGTTGGGCTTTGTAAGGTTGACAGACTTTCAAGACAGGTCAAAAGGGGATCGGACAGCCACTCAATCCTTGAGAAGAGAGCCGGTTTTATGCCTATAGGTTTGCTTTTGGGCCTTCGAGGAATCAGCCTGCCACACTTTGCTATCAGATTCAGGTGCGTCGCCGCTGTGGTGTCTTCATACTGAGAGTCGGTTTTATTAGATTTTTAGCGTTGATAAAGCAAACCCAACCGAATGTTGGATCAGTTAGTCCTTTTTGAATAAAGACCTTACTCCTTTAGTTTTCGGTCAAAACGTGGGTATGAATTGATTGAAGATTACACGTAGAATGTTTGTCAAAAACAGTTGAGTCAGATACGATCTTTAATTTAGAGAGATTTATATTCTAATAGAGAACGTTCTCTATATCTCTTTTTGCTGATGACACCGTCCTTTCGTATTCTTCGAAATGTCCATCTACTCTGCAAAATGTTTTATGTAACGACCTCAAACTGTTGGAAACATGGACTGAACTATAGCAAGTAACACTTTGTGCCTCTCAAAATCGGGTACTGTCTGTATAAACCAACCGTTCCTTCCACTGCATTTTTGCAAACAGACCTTGACAGAGGTAACACCTGAGTCTCAATTTTCATCGCCCCTTAACTTGGCCACATATTTCTTAGTTTCACCACCGAACGATATCTAAAACCAATGCATTAAAACGACTTGAACCTTTCTTACCGAGACACGCGTACTCATCCTTTTCCCTTCACATACGCTGCCCCTTGGATTTGGTGACGTGTTATACGATAACTGCTCTGGTGAAGACAGCAGTCACCTAGACAAATTTTAAACCTGCTCAAGCAAAGCGAAACCTCGACTGCGTCAATACCACCTCAAGCGAAAAAATGCTAGGTGACCTCTCTCTGACACCGTTGCATCTCCGCCGTCAACTTCATACTTTGATTGCGTTTCGTTACATTCTTGTCAGACCTTGTACTTACTTTCTGAAGGCCTTGGCCCTTACGTTTTTGAGAACGTATGCACTTCTCCGAGCTTTGAGTTTAGTGTTGAACTTACTTCTAACAAAACACCATTGTTTCGCAACTCATTTTTTCACAAGCTTCCAAGTTGTGAAACTGTATCCATACTAAGTTCCAAACATTTGGTTCCCCGCAGTTTAATTTAAAAAATTCAATATTAATTTTGTGGCAAAGCATGTACCATAGGGCATTCACCCGGTTCCAATCCTCGAGCACTGACTTGGCTGTGTATGATTCGCCTGGGCCACAGCTCTATCAACTGTAATGGTGCTTATGCTTACAAATGTATGTTTGTGCGGCGAAATTGTGACCGAAAATCATATCCGCTTCGAATGTGATTCAAGAAACCCGCCAACGCCTGATATTCGACAAAATCTTAGTTGAAGAAGACAATCTTCCCTTGTTCTGCTTGAAACATTTGTTGCAACAAAACCGGTCGATTTTTTTGCTTGTCCACTCTAAACTGGCCGTGGGTTTTCCGGACATATTTTTGTGCATGATTTGACTTAATTATGTGCACTCTTTATACCTATGATTATTTTATGTAATTTCCTTTCGTTTATTCTCTGTGATTATATTCTCATTCAAAATACTTTTGTTCTGTCTGTTTGCTGAAAATGTTTTGTTTTGTGTTGAGCCTCAACATGTGGCCGCTTGCAAGCTGCTGTATTATGGGCTAAGGATGTTTTCAGCGTCGGCCTTCATTAGCCGTCGAACTAAATATAACGAATGAGTGAATGAATTTTCTTACTGTATATAAACTTACTTGGGTACAAAATGTTTAAGCTTAATCAGATAAGAAAGACAGAATTTGTTTGTGGAAGGAAGCTGAAAACAAACAAAGTATGTTGCAATAATAGATGAATTGTTTTTGTGGGTAAAGCAGTCTCAACTAGGAATATTTCATGTTTCAAAAGCAAACCTTGAAAGCATCGCCATAGTTCAGGAACCGCGTACAACCACCCAGCCACAAATTTTTTATTCCCTCACATTTACAAATTAAAAATCATTAACTCTCCTGAGAGTTGGTCGCGTTTATTAAAACAAAATACAGTGTTTTTGCAAGAAAAGCAGCAGAAAATACAGATTGTTAAATGGCAACGAGGTCTTCAACCCATGTTGTGACCGTCTTAAAAGCAAACAGATGCAACTCAGGCTCGTAACCAGCTTGGGAAACTAACGGGGGCGAAGAGGTTTCTGAGGGGGCCCAGTTTTCGAAACTCTGTCCCATAGTTTTAAGCTATGTCTAACACATTTTTCCAGGAGCGGAGAATCCCAACCTGCGTCCCCCTAGTTGCAGGCCTATTTCGACTACAGTGAACTTTTCAATCCAATAACGAACACCTCAAGCGGCACAGACAGTAAGCGTAATCCGTCAAACACAAAGTAAAGATTATTTAATTGAAACACAAAATAGGAAAATATTTGCATGTTGTTTTATGTGCAATTCGACACTCTACCAACGCTGCTAAAACTGTATGCCATCGACAAGTCATCGACAAGTAGCGTGATTCTGTTATTCAGAGGTAAAATTCCAGTTTAAACACTTGAACATAAGACTTGGATTTGAAGATTATTTCATTTGAATAGAAGCTTATGATGCCTACCTAGTAGGCGAAATATGTACTCTGTAAGATCTTAGTGTCTGATCCTTTGCTAGGAAAGGTTTCCTTTCGTTAGACAGAACTTGAAAATAAGAAGTGTTTTTCATGTAAGCACAACATATACTTCGATAAACTTGTGTCCATGATTTGCAATTCTACCTATCCGTCCTATTGCTGAAAAGAATGCCATTTACTATTTTTCATGCAGTACATCATCCCTCTCGTTAATTGCTTGGCCTGAGCTTATTGCGTCATTGCAAACTTGCTGCATCTCTCTAGTGTTATTCGTTTTGAAACGTCTAATTGCTGTAGCATTTCATTGCTGCACTATTTGACATTAATGCTTGCGGCTATATGTCCAGCTAAGCAGACTTTCGAAGTTCGTTAGACGGTGCAAATTTAGCACCGGTTTAACTCTGGCGGTAAGGGCCCTTCAGATACTTATGACCTCCAGGCCAAGTTCAAAACAAAATGTTTTCTGATAATGTTAAAAACTGTGCTTTTGAACATCGCAAACAAAGACGATACAAAATATTGCTGACGAGCTTGTGATCGGTTAACCCGCGCAAGCAGATCGATAAAAAAAGAAATTGTCAAGTGCTGCGTGAAACGTATCTTTCGTGATGCTTACGTCAAAGCCACTCACAAACAGCAATTGACGTTAAGCCAACATGTATTCAGCAACAGATGTAATGGAAAGGCCACTGTTGAACAGACGGACAAAAATATAAAGCGTCAGTGTCGATCTAACGTACGACAAATGACATATGTTTGAACAAAGGTGTCTGTCTATTGTGTATCGACCTAACCAGTTGAAGTCAGTGGCTATTTTGTAGGAAACATGGTGTTGTCCTTGTGGTTAAAAATCCTCTTTTCTTGCGAGCTATTTGCGTCATGAAGTGCTGTAATTGGTTGTGAAACGAGCACTGTGTTGTATGCGACTTCCGAAAATATGGAGGTGAAGGTCTCAATGCTCTTTTTTCGTGGCATTCCACGTAATCACTAGAGTTCTCCTGTTTTTATTGGAGATGTGATCTGCCCCAAGATGTTTTGAAAAGTTCTGCCAATGAAACTACACTAGTAGTATTTCTTGTAAACAACCGACGGAGCTGTGGAAAAGAATATTGGTCATTGTGATGGTAGTTCTCATTGTGCGAAAACATATTTAAGTCTAAAACCTAGGAGTAAGAAATAGAAGCTTGATAATGTTGTGCTTATTTCTCAAACTATCCTTAAGTTTTACTTTCCTATAACCAGTTTGGCAAGCAAGCAATATGCTAATAAAATGCATCGAGTGTGGTTGAGATTCTTCTCTGAGAACTTCAATCACAGGCACTTTTCGTTTACTCAGTAAACTCAACAAATCAGCGCTGAAAAAGATAGCACTTTTTGCGCTGTTATGATGTTCTTGAGCATACTTAAGAAAACTATATAATTTATAACCCTTGTACTTAAAACAGCAGAAACAAGGAAACAAAAACGTATTAACAGGTAACCTGCCAAACCGATGTCAGTAAGCAAAGTGACCTTTGATAAAATATCAGCCGAAGCAAAGGAAGTAAGATACATTTCGTAAACGTTCGGTAAGCACTGTTACTATCATCAGTGCAGTGAAAAATGAACTTCAGTAAGCTTGCTGCAAGCGCTTATAGCCAGTAAGGAGAATAGCAATGCATAATATGAACAAAAAACGCAAAAATCTGTGACGACAGCGACGTTTGACGCGAGTGTTAGTAGTCACGTGACTCAGCGAGATACTTGCCTTGGTGATGGTGTGCGACCACACGGATGATTCAGGAAGCTGTTCTACATGTTAAAAATGCATAGAGGCATTGAGGTTGTGTTTGCGTTAAGATCTGGCTTTTTGTAGTGGTCCGTTTGCTCCATGTATTTTATTATAAATGAAAAATATACTGTAAAAAATTTCTTACACGAAAATATTTTTCAAAAAAATATTTTAAAATATCCCTGACTTACTGAGCCCAACGCCGCCAACGAAGTGTTTCCCATTGCATTTTGTGTTGAACTTTCGTTTTTTACGACAATTTTTCATTCTACTATGAATTAACAAGTTGAGCAATAACTAAATAGTTAAATAACTTTGCATTAGATTTTCATTTCAAAGGTAGTTTCTTTAGCTCTCATCAGAACCCATTAGAAGTCCTTGAAATGCAGAGAAGGCGAACGCTGGAACTCATGTCCTAGACCCCACTGAAAAATTGCAGCATTTGCCCCAACCCCTATGGGAATTTGTCTAGGTTTGCTTGCAAAAATTGTTGTAAGCGCAACTTTAGGCATCATAAGCTTTAATAAACATAAGCCTAACTTATCAAGCACTGGAAAATGGGAAGCAAGACTTTTTATACTCGTGTTAGAGTTGTCCAGCGCTGCAACTGACATATTTATAGCCTATATACTGTAGCTGTAGGAACAACCATCATTCTGACGCAAATTAAGAACCCTGCAAAACTTTGCAACAAGGTCTGCTGCAAGCGTTACTCGAAACACTCATAATTAACTTTCCTAGTGTTTTTGTCCAGTATTTTACGTTTTATCAATGACATATATCCACTGCAACTTTTACATGACTCACATGGGGCACCACACACTGTGTCAGCTCCAACCAAACCATTATATCAGATACAAATGTCTGACCAGTGAAGCGTGAACAGTGATACACGGCGCAACAAAAATATCGTGCGATGTAACGCCGACTTTCGACTTTAAAGTTTTCAGCGGATCCTATAGAACGGTTTACGGACTCATGAGGGTCCGCGGACGCCTGGTTGAGAACTACTGGATTAAACCGTTGGCTTATGCGCTAGTGCGGAAGAGCCTGGCGATATTACATACGACGTAGAGTAGCTCGCAGAAAGCAAACTGCAGTCCATATTTCATCTTCTTGGTCATGATAATAATGTTTACGAAATGTCTCTTGCTTCGTTTGTTTTGGCTCATATTTTTATTATGAAGCTACTTCAACACCCAGAAATTGCTTTCTTTTATTCGCTTTCAACAGTTCAGTTCAGTTCTGTTTATTTATGCATCCCGACCAAGCACAAAATGCTTTATCAGGAATACAGGGACAGGAAGCGACGGCCGTAGCTCTCATTTGCGTCACTGCCCCCACGCTTTCAAATGACCCCCACGCTTTCAACAAACGCTTTCAAATGACATTCTGCTGCGCTCACGGATATGTGGCGTTTCAGCTTTATTACATTTCAGCTCGACGCAAACTGAGGATCTAAAAAGCATCTGTCTTATGTCAGTTTACTGAAATAGAGCAATCACAACCGTGCAGATCACCGAGAAAAATTTCAAGTTATGAAAATGCGGTGGCAATTCCTGAAAGATTATTTAGCTTTCTGGTGTTGATGGCACTCATTTGCACGAACTCCTGTTACTTGGTCCGCTATTGATTGCTTTACGGCAGGGGTGGGCAAGTAGCGGCCCGCGGGCAACATGTGACCCGCTACAGCGTTTTCATTGGCCCGCGGAAGGATTCAGGAAGAATTATCAAGTCTGAAATTTCCTCCAACTTTGCTTCATTTCTACTAGAGCAGCGTTTCTCAACCTGAGATCGCGAAGTTTATTTGGAGTACGCAGAGATTTCAATGTAACGATATGTTCAACTTGTCACTTCAGTTCAAATCGTAAAATCTGATCATCGCAATTAATTTGCTTCTCAGGGCATCTTGTTTGTTGCTTACACCGTAAGTTACAACGTGCAATTTATAGCATCCGAGTTGCCAATTCAAATAGCACAATATGTTGCAAAATATGATTGGCAATGTATGCGTAGGGAACTCGCAACCTGAAGAGCAGATACATCTTTCCGTCGTCAGACCAGCGTTGTACATGAATCTGTTAGTTTTATCATCCACAATCCTGCACGTCTTTGTCGATATCCGAGGTGAAGTACAGTAAACCACAAGCGGTGTGTTGTTCGTGTCAGTTGACGCATTTGGTCATTCTTGCCGTAACAGTTGTAGTCTTTGATGCCTTAGATACCAGCAGGTTATTATTGTGAAGTTGCAGCCAGCAGTCCTGCCGGAGGTTTTCACCAAGAACACAGGCATCATATGACGTCGCACGTGAAATTGCCAAGCAAAAAACTCACACGATTGAAGAAACGCTAGTTTGTTAAAAATTGCTTGTTGAAACCTGTTTGTTGAACATAGTAAAAATACTTTTTGATGAAGCTGGTGATGCAAAAATGAGACGAATTTCTCTGTCCAGTGATACTATTCAGAGGCGAATCTCAGATATGCCGGCCGATGAGAAAGACCAGGTGATAAATGAAATGAAAGCATCTCCAACTCCAATGTTTTCTTTTCCAGTGGATTTGCAACAGATGTTACTTCAGATGCTTGCTTTCGTACGACATATTCTTTCAGCAGACATTAAAGAAGAGTTCCTGTTTTGTAAAGAACTGCAAGCTATAACAACAAGTGCAGATGTTTCAGAGAAAATAAAAACTTGTTTTGTTTTTGCGGAGTTGCAGTGGAAATATGTTTGTGTCTGACAGAGCTCCTTCAATGATGGAATCACGTTCAGGTTTTCAGAAAAATGTTCAAGAACTTGCTCCAAAAGCAAAAGGTAAGCACCTGTGTCATTCACAGATGTGCGCTTCCCAGCAGAACTTTACCTACACCTCTGAAAAATTTGCTAGACTCCACGATACAAATTACCGATTGCATCAAATCTAGAAGCCTTAACACTTGCCTGTTTAAAGAACTGTGCAAAGACATGAATTCGGCAGACGATCTTCTTCTATTTCACACTTCTGTACGCTCGCTATCGAAAGGAAATGTTCTACCCGCGTTTTTCTGATTACGGACGAAATGAAGTTATTCTAAGAACTGGAAGCAAACGAGTTCTCATCTTACATTAGTGACAAGATTTGGTTGAAAAGTCTCAAGGAAAGGTTACAAACATCATCCAGCTTCGCGACGAATCTGCAAGCATTTTATTGGAAGTTACAATATTGGCGTCGTAAAGTAATGCAAGGAAACTTTGCTATGTTTGAGAAATTGCCAAGCATTGTTGAAAAAACCGAAGAACCTAATCAGAGTTTGAAGATATCTGTAATAAACCACCTTTCATCCCTTGAAATTGAGTTCCAACGATGTTTCTGTGGGCTTAAGGAGAAAGAATTTGTACGAAATTCGTTTTCTACCTCTCTGGTTATAGCCAATATTGTCGATGAATTAAAGGACTAAGTTTGTGATCTTCGGAATAATTCATGAGCACGTGATATTTCGCACGAAATGCCACTTTGTCGGTTCTGGTGAGCTGTGCGTGAATTATACCCACAACCTAAAAGCACTAGTGTTTCTGTATGCTTTCGAGGAATCAGTCGACTGCCATCTGCTTTCGCCTTTTTGCGATGATTCAAACTTGCACATATCTCTATTCAAGTATGTACTTCCCACGATGGGTGTGAGCACAATTCAGCCATTAGCATCAAGTAGTTAGATGTTTCAGTCATTTATTTATTTGAGTAAACGTCTTTTTAATTTTTGAGTAAACACTTATTTCATGAGTCAGTTTTTTGTCGCCACTAATATTCTTGACGTCAGTCAGTTTGTTAAGATGTTATGATTTATGAGCTTGTGTTACGAAATTTTAATTGTAGTCTTGAGTTTGTTTTTTCTCTGCTGTTACTTCAGCCTTTCAACTTTTCACCTGTAAGCTTTGCTTGCAATTTTCAGGACTGAGGATGCGTAATTTTACGTGAAATCG
>Ga0210059_1000876_pt1 | contig 42486 bp, 27 predicted proteins | sample Ectturendosymbi2_FD_188042 | JGI IMG/M metagenome (GOLD analysis project Ga0210059, IMG submission 188042) | Ecteinascidia turbinata endosymbiont from Florida, USA - Sample 2 (SPAdes) (version 2) | ecosystem: Host-associated > Tunicates > Ascidians > Unclassified | place: Key West, Florida... | reverse complement strand
ATGTATCCACTGAACTACCGGTAATAACAGCAGAAAATGACCCGTATGATGACCAAGTGTCTGGTCAAGAATGGAATTTGTTATTCGACGATTCCACTGATGAAGATGATGAATTTCATGGCTTTTAGTAAAGTTGTGTTGCTGACATTGTTTTTTACCATATGTACTTTTAGTTACCGGTGATACATGTTTTTGTGACCAATTTTGACCGCTGTTTTTTTTGGTCCAAAGCTATATCCGCCCAATAAGCCGACCCCAGCAAATTAGGTCGCAAAAGTAGGTCCAGAAAATCGGCTTATTAGCCGGAAAATACGGGTATGCTAACTTTAATTTGTTATTACTCAGAAACGAAAAATTTTACGTATTCCACCTTTTGATATGTTGTAGGTAACAAACAGGGCTACGATATCAGATGGTGATCAGAACTTTGTAACTTGATCCACGGGGTCAATCTCAAGGTCAAAATATAGGTCAAAAGGTCATCACCCCAAAATTTACCCAAATCACAAAAATGGTGTCAGATTTGAATTCCTGGCTTTTTCCCCTTTTCAAAGATACCTTACTTTTCCAGATTGGACCACTAGTTCAAAAGATATGGTGTTTTGAAGTTGGGCACCCCCCTTATTTTCTCAAAATTTTCAAAAAATTAACCCCCCATATCTCGGAAACCGATCATCCGATCACTGAAAAATTTTAGATTTGAGGTTTGGGGGCTGAAATCAACATGTATGCCAAATTTCATTAAATTCTGAAAGGGTAGGATTTAACCCATTGGGTGATTTGACATGGACCCTGCTGTAAATTCTGAAATGTAGCTTTTGTTGCACCGTATGCAAAAGTTTTTTAAGTGGCTTTAGGCCCTTTCAACAGCTAGACTCCCCACTCATGAAATATTACGCTCTATCTTTTTGCCTGTAAAATTGGAAGTATAACATATCTTGCTATTAGCGTTCCTTGCAGGGTTTACATCTGACTTTGCCATGTGGCGGAAGAAACCATGCTTCGAAACGTGTTGGAGATGTGTAAATTGTGCAAGTGTGCTAACTTTGTTTTTCCTTTCCTGTTCAGTACGACAGTAAACCTAAATTTGCCTCCCTTTTCAAGATGTCGATTCTTGTCTTTGCAGAAAATGAAAGCTTTATTAGGTGGTGAAATAAATACTACGAACTTGCAGCGACAGATCAATGCGCATTTGTTTAATAATAAAGTTTTAACTCAGAAACTTCTACTGTGGAAAATGTTTTGATTGTTGAACAATTCTACACTGGTTCTTTTTTAATTTACTGTGTGTTTCAGCTTGAAAAATCGACTGCTGTTTTCAAGTTCCCAGTTTTTCGGTCCAACTTGTTTTATGACGTGATATACAAAGATTTGCTTCAGGATCAATACTTGCACTTGCAGCGATTTTGTGAACACGCGCTAGGCGAACAATTGCCGAACGGGGTAAGTTTTGCATCATTTAAATTTTTGAATTTTGCCACTTGTTTTTTACTTGCCTGTTTGTAGAAATGGGTAGATTCTTTCGAAAGGGCAGTGATGCGGGCATTAGCCCTAGCTTAACTAGAAATATCTCACAGTTCTCAACAACCTCTTCAACTACTGTTTGCTCCACACCACTATGCGAAAAAAACGAGTTCGAGATGCAATCATGCCGTCTAGTTCCAGCTAACCTAGTGCACATTTTGCCGTGAGCTTATTCAGCAGAATCTGTCTCACCTCACCAAAATTTTTTGTTGCATCCTGCTCGTATGGCCGCAACATTGCATCTGAATTCTTCTGCACGGTAAAGTTGCTCTATGATCCGGGATTTCTTCATAGGTGGCGGTGCTCAACACGACTGGGACTACTTATCTAATTTATATCCACTATGAAAAGGAGCACTACGGAGTAAATGGAAATGCATTCAAACTAATTGAGCTGTGTTTATCCAACAGCACTCTGCAGGTTCAACTGAAAAACACAAAATATTCCTCAAAAAATTTTTGTTTTCGGTGACCCCCAAGGCTTGACTTTCGGCCCTGTGTTGTACTGTAGGTTCAAACCGCGCGATAAGATGTTTGAACACTTGTAGAATGAGTTTTCTAGAATCGCAAGCGATTGCAATGCGCATAAAATTGTGAAAGCAAAAGATATTCACAGCCTTGAAATGGCTTATAAATACAATAAATCACAGCACAGATGCCAGCTACGTCCAAAGGTTTATTTCAAGCTCATCACAGATGTTCAGCTGTATAATACCAGAAAAACGAAACTCGGCAACCTGTATTACCGAAACATATTCGAATTCGGGTGAGAAATGTAGAAGTACAGTGCAATAGAAATCTGGAGGCGTGACGTTTGCACGTGGCCTGCGCAGTCTCGTTTGCAATGTTCATTTGGCCCCGAGTGTTGAAAATTAGCCGACGCGAAATTGCCGCTTACCTTGCCGCGCAGAAATTTAGGATCCTATATTTGAATGTTTGCAACTCAGAGAGTCCTAAGACATGTTTTTGCAAACGCGTCGTGGAGCTTATTTTCCGTTTAAAACACATTCTTTGTTCTTGCGTTTCGTCGCTGCCTGTAGTCCAATATGAGCAAGTAGGATTTATTGATGTTCTGCCCCTTGTGCCGTGACTGCAATAGCAATCGGCGCTAAATATTGCAGGCAATTATGACTGGGAATGTTACAAACTTGCAGTTTCAGTAGTGATGAAGTCTATCAGCTGGCAAGTGACGGTTGACACCAGGGAATAGGTTGAGCCGTTGTTACGGATGAAACATGCATAAAATTATTCGAACAGTACTGCTAAATGGATTAGCAGCGCGCATATCAACCAAAGCCTAAATACAGTATTAGAATACTCTACAGTGTATACCTTGCCACCCAATGCAGAAAAAGGTGATATCAAAGAGACATTAACAACACGTTTTTTTTTATTTATGCTAGATTTTGTGGTTTTAGTTAAAATCTATTCTGCATTACGTGCATTTGCAGCAGGTACAGAAGCACTTCTTATTTCGTATCTCAAAATGAATGCATCTTTGACACCAAGCAACAATAAATTGTTTGTCGGTGAAAAGTGTTATTTAAACTGAAGCAAATGTTGCAAAGTTGATTAGCCTGTTTTGCAGTAGCAAGATTGCTATGGCTATACGCATAATGATGGCTAACGGAATGTGTGAAACGACCAAATAAAACGATGAAAAACATGTTGTTGAGTTATATTCGAAACTTCCACCCTAGCCAAGGTTGTGCCGCGTTGCATTGCGGGCGATGGTTGGCACAGAGAAGGGTTTGCAATGCGGGCAAACGCATCTGGGGCGTTGCTGGAAGCGGACAAGCGTTTCCTGCCCGCAACGTCTCCCACACCACAAATTTCTCGTATTCCTCGCAATACGGTGTTGCTGATCTCCGAACGTTGCAAAGTATCTACCGAGCAGTATGAGAACTTCCGTTATCATGCGTAAGTCAACACATCGGCTGAAAATCCATTCCCTGGTTCAAGCGATTCAATGCTTGCTTCTCAGTGTCTTTGATTTTGCGACACATATTGCAGCGGTGCCCTAATACGTGAGCAATGCAAACATATTTGTGGTAAAGTTAAGCTAATTCTTTTGGTTGCTTAAATTTGCATACGTAGGCGTAGCCAGGGGGGAAAAGGGGCCATGCCCCCCAGAAAAATTTTTAGAAAATATAGTCATTTTGTGCTTTGAGAGCCGTTTTTCCAAACAAAATAGTGTTATTCGCCTAAAATTAAACATTTTGGCCCCCCTAAAATTTCTGGGCTGGCTGCGCCACTGTTTGTATACATCACATTTTGTTCCTAATCGCAAATCAGGTTGTCATATATGCGTTTTATGCATGCAAAACCTCATACTCAGATTAAAAAACTAATTTTTAACTGTTCCCTTCACAGTACAAGTAAGTTCAGCTTGGGAAGAACTGCAGCCCAAATGCTCCCTGGTCTTTCGCAGTCTCCCATTCTTTCGTAGGTTTTATGATTGGGCGACTTGAACCTTTCCACAGCAGCATACAGCTGTGCTCAGTGTCAAAGTTCACGTACTGGCGCCACCTGGGTGTGCGTTTTTTTGTTAGCGCCACATTATCTGTGCATTTGTTCTTTCATCTGTCTGTGTGTTCCCAGGGCCGGATTTCTAGTGCTGGCCGCCCGTAGGCTACAGAAAGGAAAAAGCAGACAGGCAGGTAACTCTAGACTGGGTGCTGCAAAATGCCTAAGCAAAGCAACTCAAAAATGCTTGCCGCCCCTGGAAATCTTGCCGCTCCAAGCTATAGCCTCGAAAGCCTATATGGGAAATCCGGGCCTGTGTTCCTTGTAACCAACAGGTGTGCGTGAGTTGTACAAAGTTGTATGTGGGTGCGAAGACGCCCTTAAACATCGTTTCGTGGAGCGTAGATGAATGTTGACAGTTCACGTGCTTGCCAGAGTGCAGGGTGCACGGCGAAGGGTTTTCATTTGAGAACAGCCTCGTCTGTGGGTTGAATTTTGGCCCCGGTTCCGGCCGGAACCAGAACAATCTTAAAATTTGGCCGAGGCAGGGAATTTATTCACTCTGTGATATTTTTTCAACGATGACCTTGTGCAGTAGTCAGTCTTCATCATTACTTTGAACTTGGCTGCTTGTATTGCGGCCCATTTGGTATGCCGCAACATTGACGTCGAGTGCGGAAACGTAGTCTGAAAATCCTTAAAAGCCATGAGTCAAGCTGCAACATGGTAGGAACAAGCAATGAAGCTGCTGCTCTGCGACACTGGCTTGATAACGACTCTCCTGAAACTGATGGTGTGGACCTGGAAGTACAACATATCTTCCAACGTAAAGATTATGGCACAGCACAATTTAAAGCAGAAACATCGACAACGCCGAAAGAACCAGCAACCAATCAAAAAGTCTGAATTCTCATCGCCATTCGTTCGAATTTTCAAACTTGGCGCGAAATTGCACAAAGCTTCATCTGCAAGAATTCGCTACCAACCGTCGCACATTTAAATTATAAAGAAGAAACGAACAGTTACTGCTCGATGATCGGAACCCAAGTTATCGAACGTCGCCTGCGACACCGAGTACTGTGTGGGCGTGCACGCGTGTCTTTTCCGAAAACTCAGCGCGAATTTTCATTCTTTGAAGAGATCATGTCTCCGCTGGCATCCGGAGAGTCATCTATTGCTACACGCTGTCAGTGGGATCGGATTCACCTGGTGTAAACTGTGACCGAGTTCCCGACCCGACTTACAGCAAAATCGTGGCAATGGAACAAGTTTCTGGCGTTTTCGGCTGGTGTGCGCAAAACTGCCAGGGATCGAAAGCTAGAGATACTGAATGTAGAAGCAGAAAAACTCGATGTGTCTTTGACTCGGAAAGAGAAAAGATATGTCGAGTTGCTCATTATTGATGCACGCGCTCCATTTTTGTTTGGAAATTTCAACACCACATACATTGGCTCTATCAGAAAAGCCTGGCTTGTTGGCTCGCGTTGGAAGTGATAGCAGGCTACGATGGCGATAACGAACTGTTGCTCGAGCAAACGCATCAGTTAATAAAGAACAGACTATCTCCACCTCGAGTAAACGCGTTCGCTTTTCACATACGAATTTGTGCAAGGAGGCGACACAGCACGTGGTCTGTAAAGTCTGCTACGAGTACGTGTAGTCAAAAACATGCTGTGAGAGCTGATAAGAAGTTTGAAAAGCAGCAAATCGGGAGAAACTAGTTACACTGAATAGAGACATGCACAGCAACAGGCAGCACCCTTAAATGAACCCTAAAAAAATGCACGCATTTCTTGCTGATTACGCTGAACATATTTTGTAATGGCTTACAAAGTTAAATCCACAAAAAGTCAACAGTTCTTGTTGTAGCGTCGCCGTTCACACTTCGCTGTGAGGTCACGGTCTGTTTAGCTGTAAATCCACATGAATTAGCCCCAAGCTTTCTGTTAGTCGAATGCACTTACAAAGAAAATATATGTTTCAATACGTCGTACTGTAGCTGGGACAAATCTCAATAACGATTGTACACTGATGATGATCTGGTTCGATTATAATTAAACAAAAGGTTGTCTTTACAGAACTATCTACTCAAAACAGTTAAATTTAAACATCTGCGCATTTTCAGTTAAAATGTTTGTCCGAAAATGAATGTCGTGACAATGCGTTACGCGGTGACATGATGTATTATTTTACGCTTTTCATCCTAATATTCCCAAGGTATGGGGCGTGCGTGTAGTTGCTTTATGGTTCCACACAGTCTGCGGTGATGTTGCATTAATCCAGTCCCAGGTCAGTCTTGACGCCCCGGCCTTTCATTAACTTTGACCTAACGCTGCCACCACAGTCGTCTGGGCAGGAATGCAATGACGTGGTGCTGGTTTTCTTCGCTGAGACATTTCGGTAATTTGTCCCATAGTCGTATTAAAACTCGCCTTAACGGTATTCTCTAGTCTATGTTCATATTTCCGGACGTTATGATCGACTCGACAAATTTTTTTCCGTTATTTCGAAAAAATTTTCGGTTCGTGATCGAAAAAAACGAGATGTGGAGGCAAGTACCAAGTGGCCGCTATTCACCAATACCGAAATCTAAAGACAGCAGTTTGCCTGCCAGAAACATTTGCTGCCAGTACTAGCAATCCAGTTTGCACTGACTGTTGCATTTCCACTTCGTTGCCGTTTGAACTGCCCAGTTCCGCTCAAACGCGTACGTTTTGCTCCCTATCACTAACACCATTCGTTTTCGTCCGTAAACCCGAACACCTGACGATGTGAAGGCAATTTATTTTAAACCGTCACACCGCCTCTTATGCGTCCTTCCTGGTCACACCGCCTCTTATGCGTCCTTCCTGGTCACACCGCCTCTTATGCGTCCTTCCTTGATCGTTTATGTGTTCTAACAAAAACTTAAGACTTTCGCAACGAATGCTTCGTTGCAAACAGATTTTGTTTACTTGCCGTCCTTGCCTGGTTTTGGTCACCTTCTCGAAGTTTATTTCTGTCCGTTCCATTTCAGCGATATGGCAGCTGTGGAATAATCTACTGTCACAAACGAGACGATTGTACTTTACTCTCTGGCCAGTTGTTGAAGCGGGGACTGATGGCCAAGGCCTACCACGCAGGTGTGGCGTACGAACATTTTTGCTATGTGTGCTGCTTTTTAATGCCAGCGTATTCACGAAACATGGCCCTCCTCGCTTGCTCAAGGCCCGCTGTAGGTCCATGTACGCTTCGCATGCTCTCTAGACTGCAGCCTTAGAGCAGGGGTTCGTGCATGCATCCCTAGGGGTACATTAGCCTATCTGAAGGGGTACATTTAAGGTTTGCAATAGAAGGGAAAATATATTATTTATTTCCATATATTTGTACATATATCAGTGAATATTTTTTTCAAAAATTATTATACTCTTATTGTTAAATATATTAACTTTGAGACATAAAAACGGAGTCTAAAATCTAAAAGTTCGATTAAAAATTCAGTAGATTTTTGTCACTGTACTCAGCCTTTTTGTCATAAGAAATTATAGGGCTACATGCTTATTTGTCGACATGCTAAGGGGATACGTGGTCAGAGAAAGGTTTGGAACCCCTGGTCTAGAGTCTGAAGGTTTTCAACTTTTTTTGTACCGCGACCCATTATAGCCACCCGCTATAACCTAATAATCTGTTCTAAAATTCCCACTTTAACCTAACGACCTCCACCTAAATTGGGACCTTACGCCATTGCTGGAAGTAACAAAGTAACACACGCTATCGTCAGCTTTGATACCTGTCCTGACCCGACCACGCGTTGCCAAGCTAGGTGACGTCATGCTCATTTATGCAAAACTATGAATAGTTCAGTTCAATTCAGTTTATTTATGCATCCCGACCAAGCACAAAATACTTTATCAAGAATACAGGGGCAGGAAGCGACGGCCTGTGAATACCATTCTAGTAATGTGTCATGACTATGGCATGGCTCAGATATTCGCGTATCATCAAACTATGAAAAAGAAATATCATGAAAGCGACTAATTCCCTGTTTAACTGCAGTAAAAAACGTGTGAACGCTGGTTTCCATTTGATGTAACCGAAGCTGTTGCCCATGTCCATTAGCGCCCCTTCAAAAAATACTCGCGACTCCAGATTGAAAACCATCACTTTAGAGCAGAGATTCTCAACGTGGCCCCGGTGGTCCACCTGGAATTTCTAGTGGTCAATAGGACTTAATAGGTCAAGGTTGGACATGCCCTTGAGTTCACTGACCAATGTGCAATACAGTTTCTGCTAATTATTCATGAGCATAGCAAAGGGGTCCATCGGATATTTGTTTTGAAAAAGATGGTCCACGGGCGAAAAAAGGTTGAGAACCACTGTTCCAGAGTTATGTTAGCGAGATCATTAACTTCGACTTTCCCAACCTTGCCAGTTCAGTCCTTCGAACCATTAATTGCGCTTCGCACTGCGCTAGCAAAAACACACGTGTATCAAGTTACCATTGCTGCACAGCAAGTGAGTTTATTTCTGTTTGCTGCGCGAAAGTGTCGCTAAATTGTTTCCTGGCAGATTTAAAAATAAACGAGTTTGCGTTGTGCTTTGATTTCAGATCCGCTGGTAGCGGATTTCAAAGCTTGAAATCACATGCTTTTGTCGGCACTGTGCTTAGTATCAACAATACAACGGGAATATCACGCAAAAGTGAACTCTGTTGACTTGTACGTGCAAATTAGTTACTGCATAAGATTAAATAGAACAGATGATAATTTTGGAAAGGTCATCAACAGATAAAGGGATCAGTTCGCGCATCTGTTGCTGGTCGTACAAATGAACAGAGTTGCCTTGTCTCCAACGAAACACTATGTTAAGCGTTTATGCTTCCATTAATTTTTTGATATGCAAATGCCTGTAGTTGACATCAGGCATGTTTCTATTTTGTCCTAGCGATACAAATTCATGGCTGTTGTACATCTATTTTGGTGTCTCCTTTGAAAGTTCCACAACAATAGATGTGGTGCAAGTGCTGCGGAAGTTGCTACTATGAAACTGTTTTTATTGAGTCAGCTGTGTGTGACCCAGGCGGGGCGTACACTTTTTTAATAAATACGGTGAAATCGATCAAACGTTTCACTGTTTTATGAATAATTAGAAACCTTGGTTTGAAACAGTGGTTCCCAACCTTTTTTTGATGCATTCCTCTCTTTGCTCATTTTGGAACTTTTCGTTCCCCCCCCCTGTTAAACTTTCAACCCTCCCCTGTTCGGGTTCGTAGGCAAGTATTAACTACAACTGGAACAATGGTGTTTATTGACGACAATAACTTTTTATTTGTTGTCAAATAATGGCACTAAAGTTGTCAACAAAAACGTGTGATGGTCTACTAAATAGCTTACAAATATAAAGTGATATAACTAATTGAAAGAGCCAATGTCAACTTGAAAAACAAGTACTGCACTTGCAATGAATAAGTCACTTAATTTTGAAGCGGAAATTCCTTTCCAGAACTCAGGAAATTCCTCCCTGGTGAGGAATTTCTCACCGGTTGGGAACCAATGTAATTCAAAATAACAGCAACCTACGGAACATGGACTGGCGGACACATCATCGAGAAACATGTTGTTTTTTACGCCATTTTGGCTCCCCCGCTTTATGCTCTTTCATCGCCGCAGGGCTAAAAGACAGCGACAGAAGGGCGGTGCAAGAGGATTGGACCAACGGAAAGGTCGCCATCATCGTCGCCACTATCAGTTTCGGAATGGGCGTGGACAAGTCGGACGTGAGGCAAGCTTTTGCGGAGAGCTGCTCGGCTTGAATCAGCCCTTAATCGATTTCGACAACAATGTGTCTTCGCGCAGATTTGTCGTCCATTGGACTTTACCCAAATCCATGGCCGGATACTACCAGGAATCCGGCAGAGCGGGCCGCGACGGAAAGCGGTCGTACTGTCGACTGTATTACTCGCGGTAGGTGAAAGAGAAATCTGGCGTTTAAATGAAGAACACATCGAGCTTGTCGAGTTTTTCTACAGGGCCGACCGGCAGACAATCAATTTCCTCATAAGTCGGGATCTCGACTACAAAAAGAAGAAGGTACTTTTGCTATTTGTCTGTTTAAACTGGTGGTCACTGGCTTGTTTTCGCCGCGTCCATCCTTTCAAATGGCTTCGTTGAGGCGTCGGTAATTAAACCGGCCGTGTCCGAAAGCAAGCGCTTTGAGGTCGAAACTTCGGCATTTATTTTATGATTTGCACGAGTTTGCTGGTCGTTTCAATTGCTTACTTTTCAATTTCGTCGACGTCGTTTGGCGGCAGGCCGAAGCCTGAAATTTGCTTCTTGCCAGCGCGGTTGAGGTGAACGCTCTTGCCCAAGGAGCGCTGCGGCGATTTACTCAGTGGCCGTGGATCGACCACCCAACCTTCCAATTGAGAGGCAAACACTCCACCACTGAGCTCTCGAGCTGTATTTAAACGCTTGTCGTTGTTGCAAGTGAGCGTACCGGACTTAAAGGAGCATTTCATGCACAATCCGTTGTTCAGCCGGTTGTAGAAGATTTGACATTGAGGAACTTAATCGAGTGACGTAAAAGTTGTGCGCACGGCCCCTGGCGCTGAGACTATTGCTGGAGCAGTCCTCCTCGCCCGGGTGGTTTCAGTGGCAAGCAATAGCTGTTGATGATGCATTAAAACCAGCGCGATAATTAATTTCCTTTCCAGAGCAAGTCCTCGGATGATTTCGCAAAATACCAAAAAGCGGTCATGGGAAACTTCGACAGCATGGTGCGCTACTGCGAGGAAGTGAAGTGAGTGCGACAAACTGTTTGCCGTTGGATTTATTTCAAATAACAGAATGCAAGTGCGATTGATATTTCAGTGTCCTTCGAACTCGCCAGCGCATTGTGCTAGAGAGCTGTTGAAACCCTCAAAAGACTCGTCAAGTCTTCGAGTCCGCAATGAAAAAATAATTTTTTGGTTTTAGATTTCGAATTTTTTGTGAGTAACGTCATAAGTGGAGTACCTTTCAGCCTATTTGGCCCACTTCATCTGGCCCTGGGTCCAAACCGCTAGATGGTAGTACAGTATTTCGCTAAAGTTTTTATTGGAAACTAGATTAAAATCCGAGTCTTTTGATACTTTGGATGACTTGCTGAGGTTTCGGGTTCAAAAGTTATGACCTAAAAATAACAAAATAAGTAATTAATCCACATAATTAATTATTTGTTGTTTTTATATCATAACTTTTGAACTAGAAACGCTAGAAAGTCGATTAAAGGCTCAAAAGACTGGGATTCTAGCCTGATTTCCAATGAAAACATGAGCGAAATACTTCCGTCCAGCGGTTGGGCCCTGGGTCAGGTAAAATGTCCAAAAACCTACCTCACTTATGACGTCACGCACAAAAAAACATTTTTTTTCATTGCAGACTCGAAGACTTGCCGACTCTTTTGAGGGTTTAAACAGCTCTCTAGCACAACCGCCTGGTGAGTTATGCAGTAGGCAAGACAAACGAAAACCGCTTGATTTGGGCTGTTTTTAGCTACGGTAAATTCGTACACCGGCAGCGAATGTGGGAGGTGGTTTTCGATTGTTGTTGGTCACAGTTCACCACGCAACACAAACACCCATGGGCTCAAACAACATCACTTTTCATCTAGAGATTGAAATAAGTCTTCATCTGTGCAGTCATGCAAACTTAAATTGCAAACGCTTCACAAGCAGCAGGTGTTTCAATAACAAAACAATTTTGCTGCAGTGTGTGAGTGCTTGCTTTCGAGCACATATTCTGGAAGGGCAGTCAGGCACACTCACTGCTCGTCTTCGACAGATTTTAGCTGGGATCATTTCAGTTAAAGTTATTTGTTTGTGTGTTAAAGACGATAAAGCGGGCTCGCACAGGTTACTTGTGGAAAAGCGCAAAATGATCTGAGCAGAGCCAATGCCCTTCTTCAAGATCTCTCGGCTTCCAGCAATCGAAGTAATATCCGTTAAGGCAGGCCTGCACACAACCTTTTCGGTAATGCAGGCCGCATCCAGTTATTTTTATGAATTACGGCCGCCAGAGAGTTCCAGATTTTTCTATTTTTGTAAAATACTTCTGTTCTGCTTCCACATGTTTGTTTGGCCGTCATTCTACTAAGTATACTCGCACGGTAGACAAGGGGTTTTTGTTAATGCAAGGCCGCCACAACTTCTGATTTAAATTACATTTGCACGGCCGCATGCAGTTCTGTCGAAGGCCGCAGGTTGTGCACCCCTGCGTTAAGGGGATCAAACCCGTGTGCAACCTTTGTTTACCGCAACTTTAACTTCGACCGAAAGCCACAAAGTTTATCCGTAGTTGCCAAGCAGTGTTTAATTTCTGCCTTGCATCTCGTTATTAAATTTGTTTAAATGCTCAAACATTTCAGTTCAGTAAGCAGGGTTTTCCCCCAAATGGATTTCGTGATCAATGTAGGAGTTCATTTCAGGCTGTAGTCCGCAATAAAATTAATGACTTCTTCTCTGAGTTGATAAATGCGACGGAAGACCTCCACGTCTCAGTCATCGTACTTCCGTGCGCAAAATTAAATTTTTATGTTCAGAGCGCCTATCTCTCTGTGAGCAATGACTGAAAGAATATTGGGTTTAAAGTTGCGATTTTGTGAAACTGATCATTTTTGCTAATGCATCCATTACTGTGTTTAAGATTTTCAGGTTAGGTTTTGCAACAAGCGCATCACGATGCAGTAAACAAAGGCTAGCTCAACATACTTTTGTCTAATCATGCTAAAAATCCTTTGGATTTGACGACCTTGGAAGCAGCCCCAACTGTACCCATTCTATAGCAGCCCTTCTTCAAAGAAAGTTACGTTGTAGGCTTCTCGTGTTGTAAGGGCTGAAACTTCTCTGCAGAATAAGACCCTTTCCTTTACCGAATTGCCGTAATATATCTGATGTTCGCTAGCAGTTGGACTTACCCTGTAATAACCACCGAGTTACGTAACTTTATTGCAAAACCCACTGATTTGACGGTTGCTGTCAAGATGTCTTTCCAATTTACTGGGAATCATGTCTTCATTTGACAACTTCTCGCCACACATGAGACGGTCTCGGAAAGTCAGGGTCTTCTGATAAAAACTATCTGCAGAAAATTTTAATTGTGCTACCGGCACCACTATTTTCGTTTCTGCGCTTGTGCTTCTTGTAAGAACCCAGTTCACTAAGCCTTGTCACATGCCAATCCTCATGTGACAATGTTTCTAATTTTCGCAGCGTTTTTCTGCCCAACCAGTAATTGAAACGAAAAAACAGCAATTAAATTTTATTGCTAAACTATTGTGTAATACTGTCAGTCATTGTAAGGATGCAAATGTAATAATAGCAATATAAGAATACAATAACAGTATCGTATCACATCAAAATAAGTAACTGCACGCTGACCTACATTGGGATGATGAAAGATTCGTGACACGCTAGCTGCATTGTATCAGCGATTAAGTTGCTGCAGTAGTCAACACATTAACTGCATTTCAAAAAGGTTTCGCCGCATTTTCTCCAATAACTCGCGACACACAGTGGGGAAACCTCGCCCAAACGGATGGAGCGCTGTCGCAGTTAGCAGATTCATGTTTGTCCTCAAAAGCTTACTTGGCGCTCCTTAAAATTAACTTTCGGCGCTTATGGCTTTTTTTTGCGCTTTTTGACTTTGACTTTGGTCTGTGCACATCGCAAAGATGCCGAGCAACAGCCAACCACTTGAAAAACGAAGTCAGTCCGGACTGCGCTGTGAAGCATCGCTTCATTGTTCAGCGATAGCTCCCTTCCACAGAATGTCACTTTGCGACGCCGTCGAACTTCTTAATATATATCTTTTCCTCATGGCAATCAAACATGAGTTGACTTGGCTTTCGAGTGGTTGAAAGCAGCTAGCCCAAAAGAAGATTTGGCACATTTACTTGCTATAAGTCTTTTAATTCGTGAAGTTTCAGTTGCATTAAACTGAAAGTGACTTTGTAGTTTGCCGGAACCATGCAAACCATGCATCGGTCAAAGAATGTAAACGCGCATCAAGTGCGTTTCGCCCACACTTGTCCAGTTACTTTGAATAGATCCGGCGTGGTTTGTGTAAAAGCGTAATGCAGTGGTTCGCGTAGTGCGAGTTGTTGTCCAGTTGTGGGTCAGTAAAGTTGAGGTGGAGGTCTAAAATCTAGACCTTTCTTCTGGACTTTTTTTTGTCGATTGCGGTTGCACCAACAGACAATTCTTGTGGACAATTCTTGTGGAATTGTCTGTTAGTTCACGCCATCTTACCGATTGTGCCTGCGCTTTATTCACTTCCAGTGGACAAAATGTTGTAACGTGGGCCGAACATTCACTGTAAAATTTTTGAAAAGTGGTTACATGCTGCGTTTGCAGCAATATGGGAGTCTGACCCTTCAGCAAATCAAAGCCTACCGCTAAAGCTGACTGCTATTTTGTTTTTGTTGTTTTTGTTACTTTTTATCACGTTCTTTAAAAGCATGCACGGCTAACCTGTTGAACTTGACAAATAACGATCTTCAGCTCCAAAACTGAAAAAGGCTGTTGGACAGATGACACGAACAAGGTAGTCCCCAACCTGTCGTATGCTAAAGGCGGCTTCACACAGAATCCGGTTACGGCTTGCGAACCTGCTTATGTCCAACGACAGTCTTCACACATGCTCCGTTGGCCGTATCCGGCTGAATTTTCTCGGTTTCGAACGGCTTACGTAAAATTGGTTTAAGTAAGCCGAATTGCCGTGGTTGTCGGTGATGGTGTTCTTGCTGCATGTGCGAAGACTGCCGTTGGCCATATGCCGGATCGTAAGCCGTAACCGGATTCTATGTGAAGACACCTTAAAGCGGGCTGCTAACTGTTGAATAAATGCATGTGCAGCATTAACTGTGTTGATTTGTCGTGGAAGAGCACATTAGCAGCGTTTGCCTTTCTCTATAATGGAAACCGCTTTTAAAGGTTAGACTCGGCTTAGAGCAGGGGTTCCCAACCTTTCTTTGACCATGTACCCCTTCAGCATTTTAACAGATGAGCATGTACCCCTAAAATTTCTTGTGACAAAAAGGCTGAGGAAAATAACGAAATCCACTGAATTTTTAATAGAACTTTCAGATTTTTGGAACTATAAAGGTGATGTTCACTGATACATGTATAAATGTTTGGAAATAAATAACATATTAATATATTTTCCTTCCATTTCTAGCCATAAATGTACCCCGTCAGATTGGCAAATGTACCCCCAGGGGTACATGTACCCTAGGTTGGGAACCCCTGGCTTAGAGGTTCGGTTGCGCTTGCTCGTGCGACTGAAACTTCATTAACACCGAAAAAAACTTATTTGAACGTAGTGCTGTTTAGTAGAACCCGTACATTGTTTCAAGCATGCGTTTTTACACATTACAACGAAAGCAACTACACACACGGTGCGCATTGTGGCGCAAAGGAAAGATCGATATACCAACTTTCACAGTCAAGTTTTTTCACTCGGGCAGCGCCTCAACGCAGTTCTTCAGGGTGCCAGTTTTGCCTCGGCGGAAATTGCAGCATTTTGATGCGGCGAAACTCAGCAGAAGTAAAACAACCACAACTAAAGCTGTAGTCAGTCCTAAAAAAACAATGTGGAAACCGTCCGATCCAGGTGCCACAGCGCGCTGATACACTTCATCCATTTTCTTTTTCAGCTTCAGCCTGGTCTTTCGCACAGCGTTTAAATCCCTGCTACACACTGCTTGTGTCTCTGTGCCGTCTTGAACTGTTGTGCAGAAGTTTTGCCTGTTTATTGCATCACAAAGCCCATTCGCGTCATTAAGCAAAGCACTGTCTGCAGCACATGCTAGCTCAAACAACTGTCTGGAATGCTTATGGCTCTTTCCGCTGGCTGAGCCTCGATCGATCAGACTTCCTATGACGTAGTGATCACGTGGTTCAGTGCATCGGTTGGCTATTTCGAATGTCGCTGAACTTGATCTAGCGACATTTGCTGTTCTCCATAGTCATTGAAGTAAGTGTTACCAAGCTGCAGTTTTGCCGGCCAAGTTACGCAAGCCAAGCCAGCATTGGTCAAAATCCAACGATTGCTATTGTGCAAAGCTTTACTTACGCAGTTGAGTGCTAGTGAAGATTCATAAAAATGATGCCAAGGAAAAACAGCTTTCAGAACTATCAGGCGATATGTTACCTGTTAGTTATAAACTCTACCCCGGCCGGAAAGTCTTAAATGAAACGTACGAAAGCGTTAATTAATGTAGCGTTCGTGTTTGTTGTGATGGCACTCAGCAGCTAATTCAATTTTCCCGTGTTATAGTTCTCAGCTATATTGCTTGAAAGAGAAACAGGACGTCTTAATATTTTCATCCAAGTTTCGCTATATTGGTGGCGATTAGGCGCTACGACCCTTGGCATCCTCTGGGACAGGAAATCTCTGTTTGTAAGATCAAAACGCTGCGTACGAAGGAACGCTAAATATAATATATACAACTGCCCGGGACATTTGCCGATTCAGTTTTTGTGCTGCTACCGTTTTTTTTGCCTTGGTAGAGCAGGTTCCTAGTCTGATCAAAGAAAAATCGACTTGCAGATATTTATTATGGCCCAGGTTGCGTCTGTTAAAAAAGTAATCCCCTGCACTCCGTACCCGAATGCATGTATTGTTCCTTGAAATAGTCAATGTACTTCGTCATAGAAATATAGGGTTATGTTCGCCTGCTGACTACCGTTATGGACTGAATGCTCCGCTATTTAACCTGGTAGGCCTATACAATTGGGCGAGTCATAACTTGGCATCGTTTTGTGCAAATGTATTTCTGTGAGGAAACGTATCATCAATGTCTGGTTTGCAAAGCACACGAGCAAGCATCACTTCGCATCGCTTATTAGCCAAAAGTGTGGTTGCAAAAAATAAAATGAGCATGTGCTACGTGGCTCTCAGCAACTCCAAAAAATAGAATGAGTAAGTGCTACGTGGTTCTCAGCAACTCCAAGATACCATTGAACAGGCGCTGCTTAATTTAACCCACAGTTCGATAGTTCGCAGTTTCCAACACAGAGGCGCTCGTCCATTTTCGCGCCATTAGTTTGAAGATGCAGGAAACTGAACTTCGTCACCGCAGCAAGTATCATGTTGTTAAAACGCAAAATGTACCCAACGTAAGTTGCACATTATAATTGCACCGCGTTACGCTTGCGCGCACACTCGAAATTGCAACAAATAAGTGGATGTCAAAACTATAGAGACACTAAATCAAATTTTAAACGTTACGGGCAAGACAGACTTCGCAAGTACTACTGCAGGATGTGAAGAATGAGCAAAAGGTACTATTTGCGATATCAGACGACAAGGCAAGGTTAAGTATTGCGACAGTGGAGAAATATATGAATGCTCATTACTATGTGACGAGGTAAAATTAGCGTGCTTCATTGCTCAACGGAATGGTTTGTCCTAATCGTAGATAGACCAGTACGATCAGATATGTTGCTCCACAAGTACTACGAACTACGAAAGTAACTATGAGTGGACACAGACCAGCGGCTTGCGTGAAGCTTTTCCTAGAAACAGCACTGCACTAATTTAAACTTGGCCTTGCTACGCTTCAGACCAAGCGAGCAGTTATTTACATCGGAAAACGCGAATTGCACAGCCAGTGTTTTTTTCTATATAAGCAGGTGCGAGCAGTAACTTTCACTACACGGATTAAAGCATGAATTCTTCTGTTGACGACATGGCACTGACAATGGATTCGCGCTTTATAGGTAAATCAATATTTTTGAAGGAACGGGCGCACTTTTTGCAAAAGTTCAAAGGTAAATCGGGTAAAGGTAAATAGCAGAACAGGTAGAACGTAGATAGTAAGCACCGTTTTGCGATTGCTTCAATGCCAAGGAAATGAAATCAAACCCGTAGTGCAAAAATAGTATCAACTGGCAATTCCAGTTTTCACAGAACGTTGTGAAAAGCGACTGCGTTTCTGACCATTAGATAAAAAAAATAAAAGCGTTGAGTATTCTTCAAACACACGAGTGTGCTGCGCAACGTTTGGCCAGTTTCCGAGTGTGTTGTTGCTTCATGTGGCAGACCAACCTAACCTCGGTCAGTGCTGCGCTTCGTCCGATGTCTGCATCGCCATGTTGTCGTGGCCCTGAGCGATCCTGTTGCCGTTGCGTCGTCGTCGCGGCGTCGGTGGCGATTTGCGGCGGCAGCAGCACGAGCAGATGCACTCGCAGCAGGAGTAGCAGAGCCCGATGCTTGTCAGGAGCAGCGCGGTAGCGATGAACGTGACGAATATCGCGAACCAGACCGTGCTGATGGTCGACTGGAACGGCTGCACGGAGAAGAGGTCGTCGAGGGTGAAGCCCACCACAGGCGATATTGCGTTGTTGACGTTTTGCAGAATTGACGACATCGTATGGATCGCTTTATACACCTTGCAACACGCGCTATTTGATATACTGTAAACCGCCCTGCAGTTGCATTATGTCAGTGTCGACCACCTGAAAAACAAAGAGCAATTTAGCAGAATTGACGACCTACAGAGATTCATTCAAAGAAACGAGCAAAGCACAACGTATAAAACAACAGCAGAAAACGAGCCACGCTGCATTGCTTTCCAACAAAGTGACAGAACGAAACCTCGCCCGAAAATAAAGCAACATCGTCCGTAACACTGCACTGTGCAATATTGCGCTGAAATCGATGGTCCGTGGAAATCTTGCAAGCAGTAAACAGTCATGCCCTGTTGTCCAACCAGTTCCATAATATTTTCCAAATCGACAGTGGTATCGATACGCAAATTCAGCACACTTCTCGATCACGGGGTCTACCATACACAAAGAGCGCAGTCGCTTGCGAAATCCACGCTTTCTTCTGATAGACTCCGCAGGAGATTCTATAGACTGCATCTGGCGATGTAAATGACTAATTGAACTCATTGCCAAAAATGGAAATCTCAAATATCAGGCTGCGCCATTCGGACAACAGGCTTGTCAATGGGAAGCTTCTTCTGTCCCACCACATTGCAAGTCGTGTCTGTCTCATACCATGCAGTTCCCGTGAAACTAGTCATATGAACAGTAATGTACCACGTGCACGTCTTATTGTCTAGCTTTTACAGGACTGTGACACAAAGTGATTCGCCGGCGATCTTGCGGCCTTGTTCTTTACTATAATATGAAATAAGCGCACTTTACCGCGCAAGCCCGATTTTTAAACTCAAGCTTGCGAATGTCATGGTTTGTAATATGGAAAACAGCTACTACTACGAGAAAAGAGGCCAGCGCTATGTTGAAGTAACACAATTTTAACATTCCATGCACGCAAAGCTATAACACATCATGATGCGCCCCGCCTCCCACCCACCTAGAAAATCGCAACTAAATACCCCCTTTTTCCATAAAATTTCATAAAGGCTAAAAAGTGTTGTGCATTTTTCAATTTGCGCTTTTCAGCCTTGAAAACAAAGAGCTTAAAAAGCGACAAAAACTTCCGGAATTGTGCAGAACTTTTAAACAATTTTACCAAAATGTGCTTGGCGATGCGTGCATCTTCTCCAATGTGGAGCTTTCCGATCTAGGCTGGTGAGAAAGTGGGTTCGTTCTTGCATGCATGTTGTAGTCATTGATATGAAGGTGCACTGCGCTGCTATGAGACATTTCAGTTTGATAAAGCGACATGTGGTGATACTGCCATGAAAGTCGAGGTGCAGCATTGTTAATTATCAACGTCGGTATTCAACAATAAGACGATGCACAGCATACCATTGCAAAACAATTACAATATTTATATTGTAGAACCAACCAACATCATAAATCAGCAGTAAACACCAATTTTTTGCTGATAGCACAATATCTATTGTAGTGCTATGTGCCAAACGGTAAAATCTCTACAAATAATAGTCAACATCAGGTGGCGCTCAAGCAATGGTTGGTTGTACTTTTTTCATTGCGCTCATGATGATGCGTGAATATATCGACTAAGAAACAGTTTTCAAGCTCGTCGTTATTGTGATCAGCTTCCGAAAGCCTTCGTGTGCTCAGCATTTCAGTAAGCAAGATCGTTTTCATAAACGGCATTTTCCCCCTTGTTGTGAACTCGGTTTTTGTTCTTTGTCGCCGAATGTCGACCAGAGGTCGTGGATCGGCGACAACACGAACAAACGCAGTCGCACAGGGAGTAGAGCAAGGCGATGCCCATCAAGACCAGGACTGCTCCGATGAATGTCATGAATATGACGAACCATCCTGTGCTGTAGGCGTCTTTGAAAGGTTCGATCTTCAGCACGTCGTCCAAAGTAAAGCCGACAATCGACTGCACAAATTCTGTGTTGAGCGGATTAGACATATTAGTGTTTATTCAAGCTTAACAGGCATGCACGACTGATTAAACAGGTCCTAGAGCTGCAAGTACAAAAATAACAATGCTGAAAACTGCGAAAAGAAGTAACAAATCGCTACGACACAGAAAAAGTAAAGCGATGTTGCTATGTAATAATATTCGACTTACCACAGTCGTGCTTGACATACAGTGCTATCACAATCTATGTATCTACGTAAAGCTTTCAAAACAAATGCATAGTTGCAGTGAAAGGTGAAATTGGGGCCATTAACTGCAACACACGCAACATAGCAATATGAGTTCAATGCAATCGTCAAGACAATGGCACAGTAACACGGCGACTCGTTACTCGATGCGAAACGGTGACATTTCTGCATCCGTACAGGTTAACACTGCATGTGGTGATACGTTTTGTCTCACTCCTGTTACCAAACAAAATCATCCTTTGAAACAAAACCGCGGGCTACAAGTCTGCACCCACGTCAGGCCGGTAGCCACGGAGGGTATTCGGGGGCAGTGCCCCACAAATTTTCTTAAGCCCAGAAAAATTTGTTTTAAACTTGCAATTAAAACAAAAATCTTGCGCCCCTGAAATGTATTTTGCACCCCAAACCTTAAAAAATGGCTACGGCCCTGACCCAGGATACTTTGTGTTGACTTATGCGCTCGTTGCACAGTGCGCAAAACAAAAAATACCCTAATTGCATAAAAAAATTCCAAGGACAATCTTCTACAAAAGCTTTTACACCCTTAGGCGAGATGAGAGACGAAGCTGAAGTGCGGATGCTTCTATCACAGTGAACGAAGTTTGGCAATTTAACCAAAACATGGAGTCGGAGAACTATCGGGTAAATGCAGTGCAGTGAACAGAAACGTTTTGGACAATTTTCGCATTTTTACAAACTGCAAAGCACGCTGGTAGCGCGTGAACTTAACAAGTTCATGTGGATGATCTCGCGATGTGTTGTTTCACACGCTATGCATCCGCCTGCAGTTACGAGCAACTGTCAGAAAAAGTCTGCACCAGATTCCCGGCTGGTTTTAGCTTGCACAGTGTTCGGAGTTTGTCGCTGAACAGAGCTCGTGGGTCGGCGGCAACACGAACAAACGCAGTCGCACAGGGAGTAGAGCAAGGCGATGCCCATCAAGACCAGGACTGCTCCGATGAATGTCATGAATATGACGAACCATCCTGTACTGTAGGCGTCTTTGAAAGGTTCTATCTTCAGCACGTCGTCCAAAGTAAAGCCGACAATCGACTGCACAAATTCTGTGTTTAATGGATTAGACATGTTTCCCATCAATTACTACTGCAAACTCCTTTCTGAATCGTGAACTAGACCTACCCAGAAAAAGAAAATGAATGTCATTACATGTACATTATTCGTCTTGTCAGGCCCGCGACCAGATAATTGTGCCCCCCCGAAATATCAGCTGGATGCGGCCCTGTGGCTTCTCACCGTGCTTGACATGCAGTATAGTGCTATGAAGAACATGGACGTCGAAAGTAATTTTTCCAGGGGTAGCGAAATGTGGAAAAATTTCGTTTTGCCCACTCGACGCTAAGAAAACAATCTCTTTTGGCCAAACAATAGGAAAAAAATGTAAAAAAAAGATTTCAAAGTTCACGGGGTCCAAGCCCCTCTTCCGACGCCCATGATCACGAGCTATATATCTACGTTAAACTTTCAGAATAAATGCACAGTTGCAGTGAAAGAGCATTTTAGGCCAGTTCGGAACCACTGACTAGGAAACGGCAATAGAGCAGTACGACATGTATGTAAATAGCAAGGAAAATGGCACAGTGATGCTGAAACGTCACTCGATGCGAAACGGCGACATTTCTGTATCCATATACAGGTTTACTCTGCCTGTGGTGATGCACTTCGTCTCACTCCTGTTACCAGACAAAGCAAAGCCGTCAAAACAGCACCGCTGGCTACGAACGAGCCCGTACACTAGATACGCTGCGTTACCTTTAACCACTCGGTTCATTGTGCACAAAATAAAATATGACCCGAATTGCATTGAAAATTGAAAGAAAAGTTCGTCCAGATTTTAAACACTTTGCAATGTGAGAGACGCAGTTATTGAAGTGCGGGAGGTTCAATGACACTGAACGGTGTTTGGCAATTTTTTACAATAAACATGGAGTCGGAAAAACTAAAGAAGTAAACGTGAATAAAAACGTTTTGAACAGTGATCTCATTTTTACTAATTGCAAAGCACAGTGGTAGCGCGTGAACTTAAACAATTTTTTTAAAGGACTTTGAGGTTTCTCGTTTTACACGCTATTCATCTAAGTGCAGTCACAAAACAGTTTTCAGGAAATGTCCGCATCAGATTCATTTTTGTTTTTAGCCTGGGTATCTGTGGAAGCGCGTACCGTACACGATCAGTCGATCAATAAAACTGTCAATCTAAAAAAACGAATGCTTTGCTTTGATAGTTTGGTCGTCAGTTGTTGCTGTTGTGCGGCGGATCGTGGACCTGGCACTGCTTTTATGCAAGTACAGTATTGTTCGTGGCTAGACATAAGTCGCTGTCGGCATTTTTGCACTCAAGAACTTGACTTTCGTTGGTTTTGTGGTTGCTAACTTGTGACACTATCCAACGTTTTCATAATGATGGTAACTATTCTCTGTCTGCACGTCTTGGTAAATGTAGTAGATTTCACTTTTTTCTTCCTTGATCTCCACCTTCTTCCTTTTCTTCGCTTTGTTGTTACCCTTGGCTCCATTATTAGCAATGTGGCCAGTCTCATCTTCGACCGGGGGGACCTTAGCTTTTCGTCCTCTACCCGCCTTCGAAAGGGATTCGCAACAGCTTTGAGTCATGGTCACTATAGACATAACGACTACGACGCTCAAGAAAGTGAGGATGACCACAGTGTACGCAGTATGGAAGGCATCTTTGATCAGTTGCGCTGTGAGAAAAGCATTCCAGTCGAAGCCAGGAACATATTCGACCGAACTCATTTCGATTTTGTTCCAACAAATGCGCTCAATCAATCGTACTACGCTTTTTTGAATTCGCAGCTTAACCGATTATTCCGCGCTGTGTACTCCTATTGCTGCATGCAAAAAATCATCAAAAGATATGGCTCAACGATTCAGAAGCATCATAAGATGGGGTTCAACGCTAATTTTCAAAGTATGTATTTCACGCTGCATCACACTGCCTCAATAAACACTCCAGAATAAGTAATGTCAGCCCTTTATACTCGCAATTTACCATTGGTGATTACAGCTTTGCAAAGCGCTTGCTCTCAACGAGGAATGCAAATGGCAATTTAACGCCCAGCCGACAAGTGAAATGCGGACGTATTTGCTAAATGCAGTAAGCTGATTCCGGCTGCTGTGTATGATCGGGCATGTGACATAGCCTTCGCCTCAACATTAATATCCGCAGTATGATGCTTCTCGCAGTGGCCTGGATAGTGGGAAAGAAAACGGAAGAATGAAGCTTTTAATTTACGCAACAATCACGATGCTTATTGACGCGTAATAGCAGCAGCTTGGCCTAAAAAGGAATCCCCTGATCTCGAAATCAATTTTTTGCCACAGGTTCTTTTTTCGTACAATTGCAGCACAGTGGCAGTGCATCAATGAAACTGTCGGGTTTCTAATTTGCCAGCTATATCTTACTTAAAAGTCGTTGTCTTTCTAGTTTAAACCATTCCTTACCTTCAGTTTGCCTAACAGCCTTGCTGTATCATGCTCCCGACTGCATTCCTAGCAGAACATACGAGACGTATAGTCAAATAATTTGGTAGTTTAGCAACTCGACTGAACTGTATATCGTCATGAAGAATGAGTCGACTTCAACTGCTGGCGCGTTTTTGCAATTCTGTATGCAGCAGCGTTCATGGAGGGCAGCATATGTCAAAATCTTTAGAGAACAGGCTTTTAACCAAAATCATGTTAATTTTAATGGATTATATCGTGTGCGAGTTGCGCGTTAATCCCCCACTCGAACACGATACAATCAACGTGTTAATCCGTTGGGCGGCATCGAGCGTAGAAATTCACGATCGCGGCTGTGCTAAGGTCAGTCGCCTATTTCGTTGTCTCTGCCAGAAATACTTCAGTCTCAATCTCAAAGAGAGACAGATTCCGTATAAGTAATATTGTACATGCTGTTAAGATGAAACCTAAAGCTGCTGAAAATGTCCGTGTGTATATCGCAAATAGACACTGTTACAAACAGCTTGCTGCTCATTGGACTGTCGTAACCGCCACCGTTTCGCTCGAATGGCTTCCACTCAAGCTTCTCACCCTGCTTCCAGCACCCGAATCGAGCTGCGAGCTGTTTCACTTCTGCTTAAGACCAAGTGAAAACCTCACTGCTTCGTGGGGGAGGAATTGTCAGCACGTCGGTGCCCACCTGATGCTGCCGAGTTTCCAAAACTACTTCACCGCAGGAAAGCGCCCACATAACTCTGTTTCAATACGCGCAAGACAGTCACACAGTTATGCCTAGTTTTCTGTCTGTTGCTCACTAGTTCTCTATGTGTTTAGACTCGTCCACATGTTTTGTTCCATATGCACGCGCGTGTTCGTCTGGTAGCCCCCTTCGATTATTTAAATCAACTGATCATTTTGACAATTGCCAAAGCGACAAGCCCGATTTCGCTACGACACTGTCGCGTCTCAATTTTGAGACTTTAACGCTGTTGGGAAAAAAATGTGATAAAACGTTGCTTCGAAACTGGTTGAAGGCGTGACAAGGGCGTGTGCTCGCTCATCAGCCATTACCGCCTGCGAAACAAAGTAGTCGCAGGCACAACGCGAAAAGTTAAAATGCACGAATGCGCAGAGGGAACTGGCTGTCTCGCTTCTCAGTACTACGAAAAGCCCACGCTCCTCAGTACTACGAAAAACCTTCTCAGTACTACGAAAAGCCCACGTTCCCCCCTCGACGAAACACTGGCAACATGCGTCGCGCACTCTACCGACCGTAAGTTCATCAGAAGCAGTCAAGTTTAGATGTGATGCGATGTGACGTGTTTTAAACGTCGCAAATGTTGCCTTCCTTCGTAAAATGTCTTCAATGAACTCATAACCTGTTCTCGGAAAGGTAGGCAATCATTGAAGCTCTCGAAAAACGTACTCCACCAATGTTTTTGTTTGGCCTTATTGAAGATGCCACTGTTGTTGCCAAACATTTTACCGACTTCCAACTTCATTACAGCGTGACGTCACGCATCAGCTGTCTTTGCTCTAAAAGCGTTTGCGAAATGTTGACGCTGTCTACTTCCTTTGCATCAGTTAATATGACGAATACCATTTAATTGCACCCATTTTCCGGTCTCATCTCCAAACCTGCTCTATCGACTGAAAGTAACACCTGTCCAACGTCACCTGTGACTGGTCTGATGTAAGCGGCTGTTGGTAAGCTGCGAAGCTTATGAGCCCCATTCGCTGCATAGCGAAACTGCTCCACAACAACACCCAAACATTAAACCTTTCAACGACCACGACGTGTATCTGCCAAGAGTGTATGACCCATTGACGTCCATTCACGCGGAACACTTGTTCTGGGATTCCGTTGCGCTTCGTGACGTTGTGTAAACACCGCTTGGTTGTGACGACACAAAAGCACTCAACGCTCTGTTTTGTTCGTGGCATGTTTTTTATCAAATAGTGTTCAGCGTCTACGACAGCAACTTGTTTGACGACACATATTTATTTGAACGTGAAATACTCCGTCAGTTTACTCAGGTTTTGCTTTTTCGTCAATGAAAAGCGTACATTTCGGACCAAAACTAGTTTTACGTATCAGGCTAAAGTGCTCCATGCGTGAGTGGAAGGCACTGTATCGGATAACTGACTCGCAATGCCGTTGAGCCTCTCACTTTCGCTTGAAAAAGTCCCGAATCAACAGTGTCTCAGAAACTGACCTGAACAACGCTGAACTCCTCTGACGTATTCTTTTTTTAAGTCATTAGTTGACTCGGTGTAGTTTGAGTGTTTCACTCATAAGTTATATTCATTGGCGGTCAACGTCCAAACCAAGCTGACAAAAAAACAAAATTGATAAACGCAACTTGAACCTCGCTTGTCCAGACAACGCTGCAGAAGAACCGAATGTTATGACCCGTTTCGAATTTGTTCAAAATGATCGAAAAAAATTAAGTCGAATCAGTCAAAAAAAAGGGCGAAAATGAAAGGCGACAGGAAATTTTTGAGCGATTTCGGACAAAGGCTGAAATATCTCAGTGAAAAAAAACAGTCCCACTTCCCAAAAAACTGTCACCTGAAAGTCCCTGCACTGCAGCATCAACTGCTGCCTAGTGTGCCCGCGCGTCACGATCTACACACAATTACGTCATTGTTGTGAAAACACAGGAATAGTTGCCTACGTATACGTTCGCAACATTGTTGTTTAACCCTATTGAACAACTCGTATACGGTAGTAGGAAAAAGGGACCTGTCAGTTATAAATAGACTGAAATCAGCACTGCCTTCATCATCAGACAACCGTGCGTGATAGCCAAAACATGACTCAATGACAGGGGTCTCAGACCCAAATTGCTCCGCTGTCCGAATGAGGACTGATAAAATAACCCGAGGGCCGCATTATGACGCTGACGCAACAATGGCGGCATCTGAACATTATTAGAAACGGTTTTTCATCTTATTTCCTGCGAAAGGTAGTGTGAGTTATAGTAAGCATACCATTCCTAGCCGTCTCTACGTTCGTTTTAAAGGAACTTGTTCATTCGCTAGCCGAGAACTTTCAAACATCGGTGAATGAACTACATATCGTAAATGTTAATTGTTTGAAAAGTCCCAAAAAAACAGGGTTGCCGAGTCCGGAGGTTTTGGGTGGAGTCGGAGTCGGATTCCTAAGAACACTAGGAGTCGGAGTCGGATTTTTTTCTCCGACTCCGGAAGTCCAATTAAATAATTTCATACATTGCACTCCTAAGTTAAGAATCCTAACTCGTGCTTGTTGAAATGGTACGATTGCTTTTGAAATTTTTATTGAAACAGAATTCTTGCTGTGTACCACGATTTCCATTGATTGCTAGTAGCTACAAAATTGTTGACAGCCAAACTTCATTCACGTTATGCTAAGGCAGAGTTTCCCAACCTTTTTACAATCTCGTGCCGCTTGGGCACCTCGTATTGTCAACGTGTACCACTTCTTTCAGAACAACTAATTTGATCGAATCTAGTTTTATTCAGAAGAATAATATATATTAAAAGAACAAAAAAAGAACACAACTGAATTTAATGAGATTTTTGTTTACCTTCCACCAGTTCGTCGATGCGTGGCGTAAATTTGCTAACAGCGCGTCGAAACTCATATTGTTACGATACAGTACGAAAAGCAAGCTGCAGGAAAATTTATTTATTTAGAAAAAAAAACGATACGTAAACTGGAAAGCTGTGAAACCAGGCTCTTGTGAAAAAATGGAAGTTACTCACGTATCACTAGTGGTACGCGTACCACAATTTGGGAACACCTGTGATATGGAGTCGGAAATTTTGGAAAGGTCGGACATTTTACCTCCGACTCCGCAACCCTGTTGCAAAAAACATCGCGAGTCGCACAAAACGCTCTTGCGGGCCACACGTTGGCCGCGTGTTTGAGACCCCTGCTCTGTGATATGTGGCAAACTGCAGGCTTAATTTGACATGAACGTCTTGTGGGACAACGTTACCCCAGAAGATTTCGGAAATATGTGAGTGGGTCTGCTTGCTGCTACATCGAGCGATCAGACATACATGCGCAATGCTCCATTCACATCATCGCTTTTCGTCACTTAACAATGCTCGTCGCAATTGATTTCGCTATGTTTCCATCTGGCGGATATTTAACCCGCTGTTTTCATTTGCCAGGTGTCGCCACGGAACGATTTCGTCTTTTTTCGGGGACCCGACACCGAACTGCGACAAGCAGTGCGATCATTGCCAGGACTTGAAAGCGGTCAAGAAGCAGTACAACGACTTAAATTTGGTGAGTCTACCCTGTCTTTACTGGCGATGGCAGTGTAAAGGCTTGATTGAAGTCAGTCAGTTAGCACGATCTGTCCATTCGACAGTTTGGTTTCACAGTTGGCCGCGCGAGGACGAAACTACCCGACGAGACGTTCCTAGAAGCAAACGGACGCTACGACCCCACGCTTTACGGCGGAGGCCGGCGCGGTTACGGAATCGAAAGGTTAGCATCTCAGTGTAAAGACGCAAACAAACGCATTTTCTAGCGATCATCTGAATGCCGGTGAATGTTTTCTGAACCAAGTGGCGCAGTCTGCTGCGAGATAGCCGTGGTTACAAGCGAACGACAATGTGGCCGCGCAGGACCCTGTAAAAATAACTCTGTCATCCATGACTTATTGTCGGTTCGTCAATTTATTTCATTCGCGTTTACATTCGTCACACCCGTCTTGGGGTAAATTCATTCGTTTCCACGCCCCTCTTATTTTCATTCGTGTTCTTGTTTGAATCGCGGGGGGTTGCGGATCGAGCAGGTCTCTAAACAACTAAAGTTTTTAGTAGCCTCGGATAGTTCTACTGGCTGCTGGACGGGACCAAACCAGGTCGGAGATGTAGTCACGCCACCTGGTCCTTGGGCCGCTTTCCCGCAGGTGTTGCCAGGAGGACTTGCCTCACCAGGCCTTCCCGGGCCGCTCTGGCCACATGGCGGAACCAATTAAGCTGAGATTTCTCGATTCGGACAAGGCAAGTGGTTTCGACATTCATCTTTGCCGCTTGCACTTCTAAAAATTCAGTCGTTCCCAAAATTTATGGCCATAGGTGAGGATCGGGACAAAGACCGAAACTGAACTGCCTTGCTGTGTTTGAAAGTTTCCGTTTTGTGACCACAAAGCGATAAAGCTCACGCAGAACTGTGTTTGCTTTACCAATTCGTGTGTCATTCTTCTTGTTCCGCATTACGTCACTCGTGAATACCAGCGCACGGCAGTTGTAAACTCAAGGTTTGCTGAAAGCTTTCGAGGAATCAGCCGACTGGGCTCTCATCACTTTGCGATGATTTGCACGTGCACATATCTGTATTCAAGTAATTAGTCTCCGGCCGGAAGGAAAACCGCACTGAGTATCCTCCAGCTTAGTGCAGGTATTTCGCGCCCACATTGAGGCATTTGGCATACACCTTGCCAGGAAGGCTGAAGAGGGAAACGGACCATAAGTCACCTTCCACCCTGTTTCCTTTTTTGCATGAGAAGATTGCTCCAGTTGGCCAATCTTTCGGTGCCCTTCAGATCCGCCAGGTTACTTGATTCACGCGAGACAGCCAATGAACTCTTCTGTGCAAGACTTAACCCTTTCATGTCGGATTTCATCAAAACTTGCAGCAACCCCCGCCTTCAAGTAACCGGGTTACCGAAACTTGGCTTGGCTCAACACGAAAAAAGCGTAAAAATCATTGGGGGCATCCAGAGGGTGTTTGGTTTAAACTCTAGGAATCAACAGAGAATCCGGAATCTGCAGCTGTCAACACTTTGTCGCCACCAGTAACCTGCAGATGTGAAAATCAAGCTGTAAGCCTACGTCCGCCGGCATAGTCCTACAGACTGACGAGCTCAGTGAGGTTAAATCATCTTCTGTGTATGATTGTTAAATAGGGCCGCGTTTTTCCGATTCAGGAGCCACCGCAAGAGCATGAAAGTTAACGTTGTAACGTTTGGGTGAAGCTTCTAGGTCTGTTGCAAACAACGTAACTTCACGTTTAAAATACGGAAACCGATCAAGGCAGACGAGACGAATAAATATTTAAAGACAGGGCTTTATCCGACAAAACACGTTTTTGCGTTTGCTTTGGATGCAACGGTGCAAAATTTTTGCTGAATAAATGGCGCAAAACAAGATTTGCTGAACATTCATGACCTCCGCGTGCACCAGTTCGTTAGTGCTGGGTGTGCCACGCCACACACACCTCGGAGTAAAGAGTTAGCCAACTTTCGTTTCCTGCACAACGGAACGAAACTCGCCTCTATTGAATAAAAGCCTGTATGCGTTGGTTTCCGTGAAGTAGATGTAATAAAACTGGTTGGTGATTTCTTAACAGAACCATCAAGAAAATGGAGGCAATTGTTAATTTCTAACTCTTTGGCAAAAATTATGTCCCTGCGAACCGAGTTGACCGCTTGGGCCACGTACTTCAGCTCCACAACGTAGCGCGAATGCAAATAAGGTTTGACTTTGCCCCCGATGACCTGGCTCCAAGTTCTGTTTCCTTTCGTCGGATAGCGCATTTCACCCCCTGGGTACACCGGGGGTCTATTTTTTTACCACCTGTCGTCGCAGTTCCGTTAACATTTATTCAAGGTCAGCATCACTGTGTTGGTCGGCCGCAGTCGTTGGTGCGTGGAAAGAGCTTCAAGGGTTTCGTGCGGCTTTGCAGGTATCCCCGACCAGATGCACTCTGCTCTGCGATCATCCATCTTCCCAAATGCGTAGCGGGCGCAGAGTGGGACCAGCGGCGTGTTGCTAGCTTGTGGAGGGGAGACTGTCGCGAAATTTTCACCTTAAAACCGTTGAAGACACTAAATTGTCTTTTGATGTAATGTACGGGAGTAACTCTCGCCTACTCTGCATTAAACAGTCACTGAAGACAACATAAGATGCGGATTTTCGTGTTCTTTCTGGTAAAACAGGTGCCTTTCATTTGAAATTTTATCTGGCTATGTTACGTTATGGTGACATCACTACGGCGTAAGGTGAAATTTCAAATACAAAGTTACCTGTTTTTGTTTATCAGAAGGAACTCAAAACATTGGTCGGAACTACATATTTGCTACGCAATGGGTAAAGTGAAAAATCTTAATAATAAGTCAACTGCTTAGCCATCCATATTTTGTTGGCATAAAGCAATACAAAATTGAAGACGTTTCAAACAAAGAGGAAAAATGAAGTGACAAAGTGCATTCATTTGACAAACGAAATTATGTTGGAGGTTTCAGAAACAACTCTTTATATCCTGCTTGCGACTTGATGTTAAAACCTGTCAATCTGATTCGGTTTCAATGAATGTTTTTTTGCGTTTTTTCCATAAACCCCAGAATACATTCGATAAAAAATTATACCCTGCCACAACCGCCACACACGTCGCAGGTTTTTGGCGAAATGTAGACGGAGTTTTTCAAAACTACAGGTTTGCGTAGAATTATTGCGAGACACCATTGATTTAATGGAGTCGTGTTTTTAAGTTTTTCTGTTTAAGCCCGCCCTCATGGCCCCCCTGACTTCCGATGGATCAACATATGCTTCATAACAACTGACGCGCCAGTTGCTACTGTTGGTTTTTCATTTCGTTTCGCAAGTTTTGCCAACCGTTCAATCAAACGTATAAGTTGCCTCGTACGAGCTTGTCCAGCGAATTATATGCTGTTTGCAGAACGGTGAAAGATGACGATTTGGGCAAAGTTTACCGCACAAACGAAAACAACGGATTTGCGCAATCAGAATGGGGTGATTTCCTCGCCGAACAATTCGCTTTTCGCAGAGTGAGTTTTTCAAAAAGAGTTGCATTAATTGTTCGCAATGCAGACGTGCGGCAGGTTCACGGTTTTTACAAACCATTGAACTTTATTGATTTTTTGTTAAATATGACAGCAGTTAAGCAAACAAGTTGTCTGTGTAATGTTTTCAAAGTTTTGATCTTCAAATCAGATGAAAAAGTTTAATTTAACTCTTTTGTTACGCTTCCACACCCTCCCATCACTGGTTGTCCCTGTGTAGAAAACCACTTTTCAGTAAAAGATTTGACAATGACATATGCTGAGCAGCCAAATATATTTTTGCTAAGTTCTGTGGTTCGCTGTGATTTTAAACCATTTTGATTTTGTCTTGCACTGTGTGTCTTTGCGAAGGGAGCCAGCGCTACGAACAAGCGCAAGCCTGAAGAAATCGAAGCCCCCCCGGACGACTGTCCCCTCCAAAACCCTATGAGCACCCGATTGCCAAAATGCACGTGGAAGCAGAGGCTTGGATTTTGGGAGAAGCTGAGGGATGATTTGAAGCAGAATCATGCTGCGTTTCAGGGAAAAGCAGAGTTTTCCGAGTAAGAAAACCGAGTTGCATTTGCTTTCGAGCCCTGCAGTACGGAAGACCATGGGTAGGCATCACTGTTAGAAAATATTTCTCCTAAAACATACGAAAGTAACCTTGTTCACCATAATTTTGTACAATTCGGAAAACAACGTTCGCGCTATAGGGTCATTTCGTCGTCTATTGTTTTGACAGTTTTGTGAAACATATTTCATCTCTTTTAGAGTAGCGAAGCTGTTATGAGACTTGACTACCAAATATTACTGAAATTTCCCCCCTTAAAGTTACTGGTTGGACCCGCCCCTGCTTTGGGCAGCCTTGCCAGAACAATCGCTGTAGCGAAACCGTGCAGAATCATCGTTGTGTGCATTTTCGCTTGACGTGTCATTAAAGCAGTCTTTGCTGCTAAGATTACGCGGTTCTGACGTCATTACGTGGAACTTGGTGAAATTGTTCTATGTGCAGTAAGCGCGTGACGCTTAACCCAGTGCTTCAGGCGCTCTGTTCGCATTCGCTGCAGAAGTTCAGCGGAAATCGTAAATGTCGCAAAATGCTCTTTTGAATTTTTCTTTTCCCATCGTAAAGTAAAAGTAGGGCAAAAACATATTTCGCAACGGCGTAAATCAAACCATTTATTCGAGGAAGCTTTTGTTCCGTTGCTCCGCTCGGAGTTCAATTTTAAAACTTCAATTCCAGTGCATGGGAGTTGAAAATTTGGCGGTGACTCATGTTTTTAAGAACATGTTTTTGTAAATCCAGTGACCACGTGACATGTCAGTGTCATGGCAACGCTGCGACAAGCTTTGTTTGCAGTTGGTCGGGTATTGCGTTCGTTTCAAATCGTCCGCTCGTCGAGTTATTCATTTATTATACTGTACGCTTGTCATTGACAACCAACGAGGTAGCCAGCGCCCTCTCTGGAGCGGGTTGCCGTCGTTTTAAACAATCTCCATGTCCGGTAGTTTTTCAATCGCCTGCTTAGCGTGTTCGTGCGGCTTGTTTTAAACAATTGCTTGTTGGCATCCTCGTTATGTCGTAAACAATTGTTTGTTGTCATCCCCCGCTGTGTCGTAATCGCAGAGATTGGTTGTCCGAATGTGAGGCGGCAAATCTCGAATACAGCATCTTTGAAAAAGCCGGAAACATGATGATATACAAAGCTAACGTTGTTAAGAAGTTGAAGGAAATACGAAAGATGACCGAAGATCGCAAGTTCTACAGGTTTGTCGATGACCAACAGAACTGCGTTTGTAAAAGTAACACGTGTTTGGATAACTGCTGTATGCAGTGCGACGCACAATGGAATGAACTTCAATTTGTAAAGAGCTAGAGGCGTTGTGAATTTACTGAAAATTACTTAAAGGAAACCAAAGTTATGCAGCAAGTAAAAAAGAAACGTTTTCGACTCTCCACTTTGTATTTGTTAATCTTCCTGCTCAGCTTTGCATAACGAAAAGTGGTCGACTATTGGTCAACGTTTAATTTAGGGGTGAGGCCCGCGTGGACCACGCACGCGTTTACGGCTCGTGGGCTAAATTCAGCTGACCAGGAATATCGACAGGAACGAGATATGGAGTCCAAAACGTCCTCTTAACGTTACGTTTCGAATTTGGCTTTTACTTGCGTGACTAATTCGCTGTTTGTGTGTTTAAGCATATAAGCTGCTGTGTAACATGACTGCAAGCGGTGAATATTGTCGATTCGCTTTCCTGAATGAATGTTTCAGTTGTTTTCCTGAATGAATGTTTCAGTTGTTCGGACAAAAAAACGTCTTCTGAAAACACTGCACATCATTCTGATGAGGAAAAAAATGACACTGACAAAGACGCGGATGAATACATGACCTCCGCCAGCTACAAACCCAAACGCAAATGTCGGACCATGTTTCCAGCCAAATTTGTACCGGCCTCTGCCTTGGGTCCCGATTATCTCGACAAGGTTCCAAGAATAGTTTTACCTCCTTCGTTCATTTGTTTTTTGACTGTTTCACACCATTGCTTTGATTATTGCGTTCGTGTTTTTGTTAAAGCAAGCAAATTTGTGTGGGAGGAGATTTCTTGATTGAAGTGACCTTCTGTCGCAAAATACCTACAAGATCTTGTGTTGTGTGTCAGTTTGATCAATTGCTCCCAAACGAAGCCTTGTTCGCTTCATCATTTCAATGCTATCTTCTCAAAGCCGGTAAACCTAAAACAAGGCGTATCCCTGGCACTGGTTTGCCTCGCGTTTTAAAGCGTGCAGCATCCGTTTCGTTTTCCTTAATTTGTATGAAGACCTTTCCTACCGAAGGCCTTGCTATTGATTGCAGTTCATCGGAATTGTTGAGTTGAGTTTGAAACCAGGGTTGTGGAGTCGTAAGGAGTCGGAGGTTTTTGGGTGGAGTTGGAGTCGGATTCCTAATAACACTAGGAGTCTAAGAGTCGGATTTTTTTGTACCACTCCAGAAGTCCATTTGGATCATTTTTACCTCGCACTCCTAAGTTGGGAATTCCTGTTGAAATGGTACAATTTCTTATGAAACTTTTGTTGAAGAAGAGAATTTTTGCTGTGCACCACGATTTTCATTGAGTGTTAGTTGCTACAAAACTCTTGACAGACGAACTTCATTCATGTTATGTTAAGTAGTCAGAGTCGGAAATTTTGGAAAGGTCGGACATTTTACCTCCGACTCCGCAACCCTGTTTGAAACTGACAAATGTGCGACTCGCACGTTCGCCCTGCCAAGCATGTTTTCAATGATGACTGGCATTCGGCCGTTGAGGAGCATAATAAGTTGTGAGAATAAAAAACATTTTGCAACTGCGTGAAAAGCCTTGCCTGCTGTTCAGGTAATCTACCTGGCCAAGCGAGAGACTATTATGTTTCAGTCGGCTGTAAAGTCTTTCTTGGCTCTGCTGTGCAACGGTATTTTTTCTGTATTTCTCAGTACGAGGACGACTACACTGTTGGCAATGAACTGCTTGAATCAACCTCCGAAGCCAGCCTTAAGAAGCAGAAGCCCCAAAAGAAGACATTGACTTTCAATGACGAGGTCGGAGTGATGTAACATGTTACTTGGTTGCCTTTTTGCGTCGCAGAAACCAATTAAAACGTTTGTAGTTTCAACTGAAAAAGATTCAGTTGAATTTTGGAAGTATAGTCTTTGTGCTGATGCATGCAAGTATTGTCTCAAAGAATTGGCCTTTGAGACAAAGAAAATTCCATAATTTCGATGTAAATATGTTTGTTTGAAGCTTGGTTGGTGAACCGTATGTGAGCAAAGAAAGCATTTGCGATTAAGTTCGAGCTGAAACCTTGTCGGAAACGTTGGCTTTTGGGATGGCTTGTCTTTTCTTTGGCCGAAAAGAATACATATGAAATTGTATCAGGTTGAGTTTGAAACGGAGCGCTTCGCTTTTGATCGGTAGCTGCTTCTGCTACAAAAGTTTCAGTGGCCAATGTCTGCAACGAAACAAACAAGTTTGATTCGTTCATTTGCTGACAGGCCACTGGTGGCAAAAGCATTGGCGTCGAAAGGATCTTATCCAGGGGGGGGGGGTAATAGTGGACTTTTCCAGTGGGTGATCAAATGGGTTTTTTCCAGGTGTGGCAAACAGTTAATTTAACTCGAAACTAAGAACAATTTTCTACTGAAAAGTCAGTAGAAAAGCATAAAATTTCACTTTCCAAAGGTGGCCTTGGAACTCATGAGCGAAAGCACATCTTTATCAAGCTATTATAGTGCGGTATTTATAATACTTTTGGTCAGAAGGTTCGCTAAAAATGAATTTCTATTACGGCGATCCTAATTAACTTGTTAGATCGTTTTACTGTGTTTCTGAGATAAAAAATGTTCTATGTCAGTAGTTTTCAACCTGAGGTTGTGAACCATGTTTGGAGGGGTCGCGAGTAGATTTTTATGTGTACACAGCTGTTATTACATTTGCTTCAACAGAGTTTTAGATGGGGTTCGTTGGGTTATAGCGGGTTACTACAATGGGTCGCGGTACAAGAAAGGTTGAAAACCACTGTTCTGCGTGGGAATGTCGAATTTTCATCGCGCAACACGCGCTCTGTCAGGTACAAACCAGAACTGTGGAACGTTACATCACCCCGCCTGCGTCGAAAAGGAAACCGGGATTTTTATTTGCTCCGGAACGATCCGATGACTCCCGAAGTGCGTCCGAGCAGAGCCGATCTTCGTTTAATCAACGCCGCGAAGAAGAACCTGACAGTCGCCATCAGGATGACGGATCATCGGCCGGACTTCAGAAGCGAACGCAGGTCTGCTTGGTTATTGGTTAAGTAGCGAATTTTCGAGTAAATAGTTTTTTGCATGTTTCGCGTTAAATTTGTTGCGCGAAGCGAAAAGCGCAAGCGTCACTTGTAATTTTTTAAACAAAGGCAAATTGTGTTGATTTCGATTATTATCTTTTGCGTTTCGCGCAGAACAAGGTCGGCTTCATTTCCGCATCGACCCTATTGAAATCCAAAAACGATGTCACTGGACGGAAAGGGCTGCCTGAACGAAAAAAGCCGAAGTTGACGTCTGATGATAAGGTCAGTGATCATTTGCCCGCTAAAGACTATTTTTGGTATTCATCTGTGAATCGGGGTGTTGCCATGGCAACAGTGAAAAACAATAAAATTTACTCGAAGTTGTTGCGTCACAATGTAGTTCGGTTGTCTTTGTGCAAAAGCAGACGTATGCTTCACCAGAGGTCATGAAATTCACCAATGAAACAACTTGCCAGATCAGCGTTTCGTAAACATTTGTGGGTCACGGACCCCTTTGCACATCCTAATAAACGTTACGAACACCTCAAGAAGAAACGTTAACGGTACATATTCGAAGTTAGTTTCAATCATCGCAGTAGTAATCGAAATGTCTGCGAAATCTACTAACGCTTTAAACCACATCCGCGGATCCCAAGTTAAGAATCCGTGAGTGAGATGCATGTGGGTGTATGGAAATGCCTTGTTGAGTTGATTGATGGACATTCATCTCTCAGCCATATTTCAGGCATGCTTTTTGCGTTGCGTTTCATTCAATTTCACGTTGCCAAGGCGACCGCACTGCTGATGAAAGTGATTTCTAGAGATAACAGGGTCCGAGATTTTTTAAGCCCGGACCGCCCATAGCCCGCGACATCCTGCCCATTAACGGCCTGCGGACCGAGGACGTTTTGATTTTTCAATCCAGCCCGCCCGTAGCCCGCTAAATAATTGGCAATGTCTAACTTTCTTCCTGAGGCAAAATATTTTTGGGGCTATTTTGTCCTCAGTAGAACACCTAAGAACCTAAACCTAAAACCCTGAACCTAAAACCCTAAACCTAGAACTCCTAGCACTACAATTCCGCAATGTTAATCAAAGTATGAATTTGTGTGGGCCAATGATGCACAACCTTCGGCCTTCGATAATGAAATTTGCGGCCGTCCACATGTAATTTAAAATAAAAGATTTGGCGGCCGTGCTGTCGTATATTGAATCAAACCAAACGCACGGCAAGAAAATCACTCGACACGATGCGTAACAATCTGGATGGTGATGTCACAAAGAGTTATAGAATGAATACGCAATTTGACATATGCCGGATAAAATCTATTCTTTAATTAAACGTATCTCGTAAGTATAACTCAAACTCATTGGCGGCCGTACTTCATATAAATAAAAGTAATGCGGCTGGCAAAAGCAAAAGGTTGTACACCCCTGGTGTAGGCTTATCATACTTGTCACATGACCACTTTAACCAATCTTGTTCGATTGCAAACCCCAGCAGAGCTTTTGCCTGAAGAAGCAAAATAGACACTCCCTAATTGTTGCAGCAGCTAGCCTTTTAATCGCGAGCCGTGGTGGAGCTACTCCGCAGAAATTTGAGAGAAACGCGTCCTGACCATCTTTCGCCTGAACCTGACCCTTATGAATCCGCGCATCAACTGGACTGTAGTCTCTTGTTCCCTGCACCAATGGCAAACGGAATCGAAGGCACTCACCCCTGTTACTTGTTATCAAAATCCAACAAGCAACAAACTTCAGCGGCGATTGATTGTAAAAAATTATATGGTTAATTTACAAATATCGAATACTTTTAAAGTTGCTGTGATTTGGAACAAACAAAAATAGCTATAGATTTTCAGGTAACTGGTCTCCACAAACTTGGCGACAAACTTGAATCGATCAGCAAAGCTTTTTTCTTGCAAAGTGTGTATCCATCAATCAAATGAGACTTCCACTCATGCTCTGTCTGTCTCAGTGTCATATCATTTCTTCAAAATTATTTGGTCTGTTCAAAATTAGGACATAGTTCAAGCTTCTTGCACAAAGGCGAGTTCTCCGCCATTCACAGACCCTTCCGTCGTGTCAAAAACTATTTCACTGGATGCACAAGTAGCTGGAATACACAGCACACGTCTAACAAACCTTGATGAACCAGGAAACTCGTTTTTTATTTCTTATCCGGAACTTAAACATATTTATCCACCAAATTGCTTTTTCATCTTCTTCATACATAGCCTGCTGCTAGAAAAAGTGGTCTGCAAATATTTGTCAAACTCGTGAAATACTTGGTAATTTTCTTCTGTGTCTTAACTTCTGAAATATTTGAAACAAGCTTTCTTTTTGTAGACAACTTTTTGGAGTTGCTATGACTGTGATTTGCATCAATTGAAGAAAATTAACGGTAAATCTGAAGCAAAACTACCATCCCAATCTAGAGTTAGTAGCTGCCCAAAAAAAGATCTGGCTAGTGTGCAACTTTGCGTTTTTCAGTTAGACCTATATTCAAAGGATTCAAAGAACAAAACCTTGGACACAAAAGGTGGCCAATTATGCATGGCCTAATAATTCGTAGTTTTTCCATTACAAACAACATTGCTGCTTTTTTACTTGCTACTCCTACCGAGCATCACCAGCCCTGGTTATTTAGGCTCATGTGGGGAGTAAGTACAAATTTTTCTGAAAATGCAACATCGGTAAAGCAGTGCCAGCTACTTTCAGTCACTTATGCCACCTAGTGTTTCTTTTACTTCAAAGAATTTTTAAAGTTTCCCCAACATTAGTGGGCGGCTCGCTAAAAGCTAACCGCTGAAAATCGTGAGCGGCCCGGTCATTCCCCCTTAGGGGCCCGCCCAAAAACCGGACCATTAGCGGCCCGTGCCATCTCTAGTGATTTCGTCTTCCGAGATACACTGGCCTGGATTCAGTGTCAACTTTCTTTACTGCTTGCAGGAGAAAACCAAAGCAGCAAGACCAACGAATCTGAAAAGAAAAGCCAGGTTTTCAGCCGACGCAGAACTCTCCGGTAAGTTCCGAACAGACTCCGATCGTCCCCGAAGTTCTCCGAAACATCGCCGAACTTCCGTCGACTCGATAGTACCCGAACCAAGCGCTGAAGAACAGACCGAGACTTCCGTTGCTGCTAAACGTGGCGCTTCCTGCCACAGCGAAGCTGCAGCTGCTGAAAAACGTCCGGACTTTAACGAAAGTGGCCGAAAGCAAAAGGAATTTATAAAACGAAGCCAAGTGAGTTTTTTTTAGATTTTCTTTTTTTGTTACTTGAGGAAAAATGCGCATCTCTGTTTTTTAATGGTGAGTGAGGTGTGTATACTGTAATCATTTACAAAACTCTACTCGACACCAGTTGAGAATCTATTATATTATCTGCTTTGAAGTTCAAGCCTTTGGCGTTTCATAGATTTGCACGAGGCGGAAAAATGAACAACATTATCAATTCCTGCTTTTTGTATATATGCGAGGTAGCATTTGTAGATGAAGTTGTTGTAGCAGACGTCCATATGGATGCTTGTCGTTGGTAAAAGAATTTCAAACAACAAAAATGATCCTCAACACGAACTAGTTAATTCAGCGATCGGCGCTGATTGTGATGCAACAACGAGCTAGCTTTTTGTATATCAGCTAATGTTGTGGGAAGATTGTAGATGCGCAGCATGGTTGAAGTTTTGGCACAAAATGCCTTGAAAATTTTAATTAACTTAACGGCTGGTTTTCAGAGTTGTTGGGTGAACTGCAAGACGTTGATACTTGAATGTCGCAGAAAGTTGTGAAACGTTTTCTGTTGAATTGACATTTACTGTAAAAAAAACAAGCGGTTTTTAACGTAGATATCAACTACCTTTGTTTGGTAAATAAGATCGATGTTTGCAGTGTTATTACGTCAGAGAGGCGCACGCAGGGTTTTTACGTCATCTTGCGTGCCACTGGACTTCTACGCCACTTCTGCTGTCATTCTAAATTCGACAGTTGGTTTTGCTTCTATGTCTGGAACAATTAAGTTGGCATCCATGTCAATTATGTACACTTCATCTTTATCACGGCATTCTTTAACATTCAGCGGAATTGAGCAACATCACCGCAATGCACTGCGCAGAACGACAGCGAGAACTGGTTTTTATCTTTTTACCTCGTCGAGGTTGAAACCTCCAATGAACCAGGCGGCCAGCCGACGACGTGCTCCAGTCACGCCACCATTGAGAATTTGCTATTTTCCTGTCAGATAAATCTGCAAACTTTGGTCTTAATTTCGTTTTTCGCCAAATAAAGGAGGCTTGCTTGCTGCGATGATGTCATCATTTAAAACTAACAACTAAATTTTTCCGAAAAATATCCTCAAACCGAAACGGTAGAAACGACTTTTAGAATTAACATCGCCGAACGAACTTGCGCGATTTTTCCGTCACGATTTCACGAGAAGAACGCTTTCAGTAAAGTAGCGATTTTGGGGGGGCGCAAAGGGAGCACTGGGTTGCGACACTTTGCAGCCGGCGCACCTGTCCCCCTCTTCCCCTGTGCTTCATGATTGCTTTGTTCGCTTACCTCCTCGAAGCCTCACGAAAACCTGTTGCAGCCTCCAACTTTGAAAACATTTGAAGCGACAATGTTTCAACAACTGCCTCTGGTTTGATGTTCTTGTTCGTGAAGTATGCGGTAGGTTGGTGACGTCTTCAGCACTGGTGAGCTTGCAGCCGCTGATAGGTTGACAGCCGCTGTTGCCGTCACGCCATTTTCGTAAGTGAACTACGACCGTTTGTTCTGCGTCTAAGACCGGATCCTACGCAGGTGAAAGTCGAAGTTGAAGAACAAGATACCTCGAACGAGAAGAAACGCGGATTTTTGAGCGAATCTCGATTTTACGACGAGTTCCGATCAAGGTCCCGAGATCACCACAGTACACCCGTGGACCACCAAAAGCACAAGGAGGGGTCAGAGGCGTCAATCGCTGCTGGTTGCTCTGGTTCGTGCGACAGCGGTACTGTGCTGGCCGGAAAGCGATCTACAAGTTTTGATCAGGATTATCAGAGTAAGGACGATGGCAACAATGGAATGCAGGTGGATGTGTGTGTTTTTAGTCAGTTTTTGTTTTGTGTTTTCTGCGTGCAGTTTTTTGGTTGAACCGTTTCTTTTGAATTGAATCCCAACTGGTTGATAATATCGTCTGTTCTTGTTTCGTTTTTGCGAACAAAAGTTAAAACTTGTTTTAATGTGCGAATCAGTTTTGTTTCGCCCCATCCTGGCAGTGTGGAGCGTCACATTTGGAATGACAGCGCACCTTGCCTTTCATCAGCTGTACTTGGTGGATTTCCAGCCACCCATGTCAACACTCCATCCCTGATGAAACCATTCTGTTCTCGCTGTCAACCACCCCCGTACCTTATCCCTATCTTTGTCCAAACCACGTTCTGACTTCAACTGCAGTACTTTGGGCTGACCTGTTTTGGAAGTCACGTTGAAGTCAGCAGATTTTTAATCATCTGAAAAAGCTTTTTTTACATTTGTTTGTGTGTTTCATTTATTTTGCTCGGTTCGTTTTAACTTTCCGCAGTAAGTTTCACTTCGTCTTGATAAAGATCTTGTTTTTCAGAAAACCAAAAGTTTTCGAAGCCAGCAAATGCCGACCGCTCCAGCGGTAAAAAGCGAAACAGCCGCTGCACCATCGACCAGGTCAAGGTGTCGTTTTTTTTTGAATTATTTGAATTATGAATTATTTCGACCAATCAGCAGTTGGTTCACGACCAGGTCAAGGTGTCGTTCACCCGTCGATGACGTCATATTCATATCAGATTCTGACCAGTCCGATCTCGATGACGCTCAGTGCAGCGCGGCAAATTCAAACGTAAACACCGTTGAAGCGCAGGACGCCACCGGCGGCCGGACCAGCCC
>Ga0210059_1000875_pt1 | contig 42506 bp, 26 predicted proteins | sample Ectturendosymbi2_FD_188042 | JGI IMG/M metagenome (GOLD analysis project Ga0210059, IMG submission 188042) | Ecteinascidia turbinata endosymbiont from Florida, USA - Sample 2 (SPAdes) (version 2) | ecosystem: Host-associated > Tunicates > Ascidians > Unclassified | place: Key West, Florida... | reverse complement strand
GCACGATTCATAGTGGTGGAACCTTACTAAAGCAGGGATTTGTTGTACCGATGGGGAAGCAATAATTGCTGGCATTTTAACAAAGTTGCATTCTTATGTGCCAAGAAGAGAAAGCCTATTACGGTTGTTAAAGAACTTGTGAAGCCGTGTGCACTACATTATTATCAATTACTGTTTTATTTAAGACGAAGGGTACGAGAAAATTTTATAAAAGCTCAGGGGTACGAGTGCATAGAAAGGTTAAGAACCACTGATTTAAACCGAACATTTCAAATATAAACAAGAGCTATTTGCCTGCAATTCATTCACCAATGCATTCAAACTTGTAACTGCAATCAGCTAAGAATCTCAAAGCACGTAACATCGAGTAGGAATGCAAGCACAAGCCTGGTCACCAGCTGGATATTTTGTTGGAACTTTGCCAAACATTCTATTACAATTTTTATTAAAACACTGACACTATGAGTCGCTCGAGATCGCTGAGAAAAGTCGCTTGTTCGATGGAAATTGTATCGCGATTGAACATCCATTGCAAAGCGCGAGTTCTACTCAGCAACGCACTGACAAGGGTGGATGGTGAAACATATCATGGTGGTTTCAGATCGAACCAGCATAAACGGTTCTGATGAGAAAGATCGAATCAATGTGAACGTCGGCGAAAGCATCGAACTGATCTGTGACGCGTCGGGTGTCCCGGTGCCTGTGGTCACGTGGTCGAAGGATGATCAGGCGGTGGTGGACAGCAGCAGGGTCTTGGACAGTGGTCGGAGGTTTTTTGTCGCGAGTGCTCAGGTTGGTACAGCATGTCAGTTATGAAGATCTTGTTTATGAGTTGCATGTCACGCGACATGTGCAAACGAATCAGGCCGAAAATTCTGAATTTTCGGAAAAGCTTGTTTCTTTCTCCTGCTGTTGGAAAACGTTTCGATTCAGTTTCATGTTTATTGCTTAACAGTGAATCTTGTGTTACGATATCTTCACGATTGAGGCGCCAAGTCACGGACAAACTAGTGGAAAAAACTCTGTTATTGTTCATACGGTTTTGATACTTTCCGTTTGAAAGAGTTGCGTGCTGTCTAAGTTCAAGTTGCGTTAATGCCAGCATTGGACTCATTTCAAGTGTGTTCAAAAGTTTATTCGAACGTATTGTACCTACATCTTTTTTAATCAATGAATCAATTTCATAATTTCACCCGCGAAGCTTAGTCCAGGATGCTTGTTTACATTGGACTTTAATTAATAATGTCAGTGAAGTTAAACAAGCTCACGCACTGTACTGCATTGCTTTGCAAACAGCTTGCGTCACTCTTTGCTTTGAAGATACTGTGAAAAATGTTTCATTGAGTTTTATTCCCTGTATGCTCATAATCCTTACTTTTCATACTTTTCACCATGCATTGAGTTAGCTTCAGGTCAACTTGTGTGTTATCTGTAGGACAACTTGATAGCTTCGTTCTGCAGTGATTTTAGTGTGTAGACTTAGAGATGAATGCAGTGATTCGCTAAAAGACATAGACATTGCCAACTGTTATTACAGTTCGCGAAATCTCGGTGCAGAGCATCCGTGGTTACTGGTTATACACTTAAAAATAAAGACGATTTTTTTGCAAAATATACTGATAGATTTCGATTTTTGATAAAATAGAAGTTTCCCTTTGTGTTAACCGTGTTCTGGCTGTGAAGTAATGAACTCGACCACACTTCCCGGCTTCAAATTTTTTTCCGAAGCAAGTCAATGATGACGATTCTGCAACGATTCGAGGTGACTCACAAGCAGGTCGATCCTATCACATTGCACTTTATTTTTCCACTCGAACTTCACAATTCATAAGTATAAAGCATCTGAGTCAGTGTAACTGACGATAGAAATATAATAATACATCGTTGAACTGAATTACCTGCGTCCCTTCATGTTTGTTTACGATTTAGCACCGAGATGTGACAACAAAGTCAATATTTTCGTAGTTCGTTATTGGCAATAACTATTGTTTCTGTTGAATGTTTATTGTTTAACTATTTGTTATTGTTTATTGTTTAACAATAACTATTGTTTCTGTTGAATAACTATTGTTTCTGTTGAATGTACAATATTTTCGTAGTTCGTTATTGGCAATAACTATTGTTTCTGTTGAATGTTTATTGTTTAACTATTTGTTATTGTTTATTGTTTAACAATAACTATTGTTTCTGTTGAATAACTATTGTTTCTGTTGAATGTACAATATTTTCGTAGTTCGTTATTGGCAATAACTATTGTTTCTGTTGAATGTTTTACTGAACAATTTCATTGAAGTTGTCGGACGAAGGAACATTCACATGCACCGCTACGTCACCGGCTGGGACAGTTGAAAAGCAGTATGACGTCACAGTCAACATACCGCCAACGATTGCCAGCAACGACCGCAACGTCACTGCTGTCGTAGGCGATAACGTCACACTTGAGTGCAGATCTGACGCAATACCCCCTCCCACTCTCAGCTGGTTCAAAGACGGGCAGTCGGTGAGTATTTGTGTGCAGCTGTAAAAGCAAAACAGAAAATTGCTGATTAAGAGATTTTGCTTCTTTGCTCGCTTGGAAAAATATGATGCGAAAAATATATAAAAATGACGCAAAAACCAAAAAGGAAGCGACACTGGGTTAAAATGCTTGGGGGTGACATGAATGCATGTGTATTCCACATTTATTGAATTCGATCTTGGTCATTCTTATGAACAAGGACGCAACAAAAAAAGTATCACCTGTGAATGGTAAAATGTTGAACCGTAGTATTCAACCTTACAGCGTTATAAATCGTTTGATTTTGATGTTGTTGCAATATTTTCTTGTTGTTTGAAAGTTCCAGTGTTTTATCACGAAAATGTAGAACAAACACTTGTGCTAAACTCGTTATTGAGATTGTATTTGATGTTTTACTTATCTCTGTTTATCGAACGCCCCACGCCCGTGGCCCATTAAATGTTAGTTGAAGGTTGTCGGCAAATTGTTTCGGAACATGCGAAACTAATTCAAAAGAAAAGCATCTGTTTCTAAAAAATATTGTTGGTTTCTTGTTCAACCACAGCTGGACCACTCTGGGCGGTATCTTCAACTGATCGACGTGCAAGTTTCGGAGAGTGGACTGTACAAATGTATCGCCACCAATATTGCTGGTAAGTGAGCCAGGTGATTAAGTTCAGTTTTGAAACGACTGATGGAGTTTGAGACACTCATCAAACTGCCACAGAACTTATAAAGCGAAATTACGTAAGGTTATGTTGTCACTTTGGTTCGGTGATGCTTATATTTGAAATTTGTGAACGCAAATTAATATAATTCACGTTCGTGGGTTTTAAACAGGGTTGCGGAGTCGGAGGTAAAATATCCGACTCCAACTCCGACTCTGCCTTTCCAAAATCTCCGACTCCCGACTCCGACTCCTCAACATGAAGGGAATGAAACTTGGATGTTAAAATCAATGGAAATCGTGGTGCACAGCAAGAAATCTCTGTTTCAACAAAAGTTTCAAAAGAAATTGTACTATTTCAACAAGAATTCCCATTTCATGAGTGTGATGTAAAAAAAGATCCAACTGGACATCCGAAGTTGGAGTCGGACAGAAAAATCCGACTCCAACTCCCAGTGTTGTCAGAAATCCGACTCCACCCAAACACCTCCGATTCCTTACGACTCCGACCACGCAACCCTGGTTTCAAATGTTGAAAAAATTGTATTAACAATCGAGAAAAAAATTTTTTGCAAGTTCAAATAAATAAAACAAATTGTAATTATCTTCCTTAAAGTATAGCTAAGTCTGTTTACACCAAGATCTTGATGATTAACGCCAAAACTGGAGGCAATCTTTGCACATTCGCAATTTTATTGACATACACGTTTTAATTTTGTAAGTTTTGTGATATGAACCGACATTCATTTTAAAACTTTGCTTGATATTGCAGGCACCACCTCCCAAGACATAAATCTAGCGGTGTTCGAGCCCCCAACCATCGACCTGGGACCGACAACAATTACAGCCTCTTTGGGTGATTCGGTCAAACTGCCCTGCATAGCTCGGGGTGTGCCAACACCGAAGGTAATGATTTGGCAAATGTTTTCGGGAGTTGTGGCTTTTTGTTCTTGAAATATGTGCCCAGAGGTTTGAAATTTTTGGATTTTGAGTAAAATGCAATGCAAATGTCTGTCTGTAGTCAATGATCATTACTGGCAATTGCGACATTTCGACAGTAAACTTAAAATCTTGTGCGTTTTGAAGAAAACGTAAGCAGCAAATTGAATCAACGCTTTTGCAGTTTTATTATCGAATTTATGAGCCAGAATTTGTCTCCGTGTATCGGCGTGTGCGAAATGCGGTTGTGGGCAAAATGAATGGTCCTCTGATTTTAGAGAGATGCACGGCATGGGGGAGATGTTCTTTCATATGACCACGTGATTGACCATTATCGACCACGTGATCACATGAATGACTCGACTACTCACAACGGAATCAAATATGAGTTGATGTGATAACTTTCCAGGTTTCGTGGCGCAAAGAAAGCTCCGTTATTGACGAAGATAACTCGCCGGATCGTTATGAATTTTTGGACAAGGGTTCAATTCTTGTGGAGAACATCCAGGTTCAGGACTCGGGCAGATTCGTATGTCTCGTGTCTAATGGGGCCGGATCAGCAAGGAGAATTATTCAACTTAATGTTGAAGGTAAAAAAAATGACTGTGCTATTGTTTCAATTTGTCGATTTGGTGGACGTTTGCACTTCTGCTGTCGTCTCCCCCCCTTATACTCATTCAGATGGCACGCATTACGTAACAAAAGTGCAGTCCCCAGTTAAGTTGGGTCTCTGAAAAAAATTTGTTTTTTTGTTGACATCAAATAAACCAAACAAATTCGAAATATTGTACGTGGTTCATGGATCAAGTCAAAGTAGGATCATCGTACGTCACGAGCTTTTTCAACAAAATTTAAAACCGCGTCACTGCGACCAGAAAATTTGGATTTTATGTTTTGTAATTTAGAAACAATTTTTTTCACTTTGACGATGCTTCAGTTTGTCCATGCAGTTCCGCCAAGCATCGACCCCGGTTCAACCAACGTCACAGTGACCATGAATTACCCCGTGACCTTGGATTGCGAGGTCAACGGTGTTCCACGACCTGAAGTAACCTGGTTGAAGAACGGTGAAGTACTCAATGTTGTCGGTGGCGATCCAGCCTACAGGTGAGTTGCTCTCAGTCCGGAAGAAAACATTTTTCTTGCGCTTGAGTTCGCAAAACGTCGATTATTTTGCGTGCGATGGATTGCAAGATGTGGAGTAATGCAGACATGATAAAATACGTTTATAGATTTTGGTCTCATGCGTTTCCCTTATCTTTCTATATAAATGAGTTGATGATACATTAACGCAACCACCTTTTGTTTTCAACGAAAGCTTGGTTGGTTCCGGTTCGCTGCGCATCGCTTCAGCTTCTGTGAGTGACACAGGAGTGTATCGTTGTGAAGTTACCAACCCAGCTGGAGATGCAGCACGAGATATTAACCTTTTTGTTCAAGGTAATTCCCCACTTGTGTGATGGTCACTTAGACATGGCGCCCACCAAGTAGAAAAACTAATAAAGTGCTTTGGTTCGGAAAAATGTTTTTATGTTGCGCAAGTGAATGCCAGCAAGATTTCTTCGCTCTGAGTTTTTGTTCATAAACTTTCTTTGTATACTTCGAAATGTGATTGATAATTGCGTCAAATAAAATTAATATTTGTACGCCAGCCGTTAAACCTTAGGTTAATGGTTTCTTTCATAAAGAAGGGACTTATGAAAGCAACCGGTGATTTGTGTTTCTGAAAGTCATCCTGTTTTTGGTTAAACACGTCTGGCGTAGTTGCTCTTTTCAAATAAACCACATTGATTTGATGGAGTGCCCAATGTTCCCATTCCCTCCTAGTGCCGCCAAGCATCGTCAACGCACCCACCAAATACATCAGAGAGCCTGACGGGTACCTTCGAATGCCTTGTGACGTCAGTGGAACACCTGCGCCGGATGTGACGTGGACGCGAAATGGAGAAAGCATCGCGCGGTTCGAATATTTAATTTAATTGGTTGTTGACAGCATTTGCGTAATCAGATGAGTTCAACTCGACAAAATGCTGAGAAGAACGAGTTACTGGTTTAGATTGTCTAAACCTTGCTTTGTGTTTGTGAACACTGGATGCTTCGTCAATCGTCAACATACACTGTGTTCGTTCGGTTATGCTTACCGAGGGTTTCTAAGTTGTTCGGTGGCGATACGTCAATTAATTAATATCGCACTGAAAGCGTTAATTTCAATCGAAACTATTCTTATTTTTCATTTGACGTTTTTCCTGGTTTCACCTTCAGTGTGCGACATTCACAGGTAGACGTAATCCTGGCATGATTGTCGTTTGATGTTAACTGATTTCAATATCAATAGAGACTCGGCGTTGCCAACATGTCAGTGCAAAATCTTGCTTAAAAATGACCAGCTCTATCAATTGCTCCTAAATGTTCAATAACATTTTCCCCAGGGTTTACGACATTTACGTCGATGCGGGCCACGGGCTTGTGTTCCCGCTCATAACGTTTGCTCACGATGCCCTGTACACATGCACAGCTATCAACTCTGCCGGTGAGTGACAAACGCTAGTAAGTGTTGGAGATTTATATTTTCCTACGGATTTGTATCGGAGCCAATGCTTCGAACCCGCTGGCTCTGGATTCTTTTCATAACGTTAAAAGTCTATCTTAAGTTAAACAGTGTTTCAAAGACCGTTTAAAAATGCTATAATTTAAGTTAGGACGAAAAAATAGGAACTACATATGCAAGAAATATGCGCCGACGCTTCCAAGCAATGCATTCCAATCATCAATAAAACGCCAATACAGCTTTTGATGGACGGTGGTCGGCGAACAAATTGATTTTCTGAACCATTTTTGCAACAGGCTCAACACCATCACTGACAACGTAATCCACGAGTCACCCTCTCCAACTACAACGTGATGCAATATTCCCATAGAATATTTTCAATGAAAGTAAAGTTGTGTCAAAAGATATTTTACCAAAAAACTCGATGAATTATCTGCTGTAGCTGCAAAAACACCGCCTACAAACATGGCTAGTTCAAAAGTTCATTAAGGAACTGTAAGTTAGGTTGAAGCTGGATAACGTCTCCAGCTCATACTTTACAGGACAAGCCAGTTATTCATCCGACCTTCAAGTGCACAGCAAGCCAACCATTGGCAGTGCGCAACGCAACTGGACTGTCTTCGAAGGTGATTCTCTGTCGCTACCATGCGACGTTTCAGGCATACCAGAACCAGCCGTTACATGGCGGAAAGGATCCACTGTGTTTAGTCAGGGTGATGAACGTGTGTTAAGCGACAACAGCCTGATAATTCAATCTGCAAAGGTGAGGTGTTCGCATGTGGGTTAAGCAACAAAATGTTTTAGATAATAGACCCGTATATTCGACATTGTTTACTCGTAAAGGCTGAACGAATATCTTCTTGTGAAAAAATGCTGTGTAAATCGGTTAACTTATTTATTTAGAATGCATCTGGCCCATCTTCACATAAATTTAAGCTGAAAGTCTTCCACGATAGTCTGATTGACAGATTTACCGATAAACCAATATGGCTGGGATATGATGTATCTGACCGCGAGTGAAGCGTACACGCCTTCAGATAATCAGACGTTTAGCTGTAAATTTTTTTGCAGCATACCTACGTGAGCAAATTCGTGTTGTAGAAACACTGCACATGAGAAGTGGTACACGTCACTTGAACATTTGCGGTTCTCTGAAAAAGTCCCGGCATAGAGTGAATATCATGATCTATGACAGTATTTTAGTTGTCCGACGCCTCGTTGCTTTGCAGACAACAGATGGCGGGACGTACACTTGCGTGGCGCAAAATACAGCCGGAACAGCTCTCAGCGAAAGAGTCGTCGATGTCTTCACCGCTCCCAACTTCGGAAGTGAGTTGCCTGAAGCCAAGACTGTGAACGTCGGTGAGGTAAGAACTGGATCCAGATTTGTTTTTCGCGTTAATTGACAGTTACATGTAGTAATGTTGCTTTAAGCGACAGTTTTAACAATGGCAAACGTGGTTATGCGCATCTTTTTGTGGCTTCTCGTGGAGTTGATCAACAAATTCGATGCAGCCTATCTCAGCAGTGGTGTCCTGAACAGAAACCATAACTCACGCTGAGGCAAAAAATTAACATTCCTCTCGGCATAAAAACACACGGTGACAGAGTTGCTGTACGTTAATACATACTGGTGGTCATACATCAATTCTTGTGCCATCATCCAGTTTCTTTAAGGGAACCAGTTGTCAAACGTACATGTGATGCAAACGTGTATTTTTTCAGTCTCTTACAGTCGAGGTAATCACGACCGGTCATCCGGAACCAACTGTCGCTTGGAGGAAAAATGGAGAAGAAATTGAAACGAACGACGGTTCTTTGCGAATTCCCGTCGTTTCATTGGATGATGAGGGTGAGGCTGATGCGGGGTGTGCGTTTGATCAGTGATTAAGAACAGCATTGAAATACTTTCATAAACACCACTTTGAAATCGTGACTGATGGAAAGAAGTGAAATAACTCCAAGTGTTTGTGGAAATCCAGTCCATGCTCGTCAGAATAAAAGTTTCAAATATAACGGTATCGTCGTTCAAATTGTAATCGGCTTTTGTAAAAAAATCTCAAACAGTTTAGCCGCTCTTGCTTCTACTCATGTTACGTGGACGTCTGATTTGGATTTTTCTTCAAAAGGCTTTGTTTGAGTGCATAGATAAACTTTGGATGATTCTTGATACCAGAAACATCCAGGCAACTATGTTGAGACTAGTTATTAACGATAATCAAGGACACAGCAACGTATATTAGTGGTTTAAACTTTTATTTGGAAGGCGTTTGACCTTGAACTATTTATTTCTTTTATGCAGCTTTGTACTCTGTGTCTTTGATCAATCCTGTGTCGAGTATCAATCGGTTCTTCCGGCTCTTCGTCAACTCACCTCCAAAGATAGTAGCTCCGGGAGGCAACGACATCACCGTCAACGAGGGGGAACAGTTGGACCTCCTCATACAAGTGAACGGAAAACCCCGACCTGTGGTGACGTGGACCAAGGATGGCCAACCGGTGGGTGAAGCGGCCCAAGTATAACGTTTGCTTGTGGCTGAGTAGAAACGTTCCTTATTATTTTAGCGCTGCAGAAATCAGTAAGAAGGTTGTTCTGTAATCGTTCAAACGGTTTCATCTTCGATTTTCAGTTCGAATCTGATGGTTACCGAATCGAAGTTACCAGAGACGGGTCGGTAGTTGTGCAAAATGCGAGGTCAACTGATTCTGGCCACTATATCGCTACAGCGATTAATGACGCTGGAAGAAGTTCTGAAGAGTTCCAGGTCAAAACATTTATCATTTATCAGTTAAACTAACTGAGTGGTTTCATGTCTCTTACCGTAATTACACGTGGATTTGCACTTTCTTGTATCTGTGTTGGTAAAGCCTTCGGTTGTTCTTGAATACAAGCCATACAAAAATGAACGTTTTTTTAAATTAAAACACGCAGATTGCCTAGTTGGCGAGTAGTTGTGTTTCTTTTTACCGATGATCATACCGTTCTTTTTGTTAATCTTCACTTTGCACGAAATGTGCGATGTCTTGAATTAGCAATGGTATGGCTCCAAGCTAGATAGATATCCATCGCGGGATACAAGCATCAATTAAGTAATAAACGAAATTGCGCAGAAGAGAGTAAGCTCAACACCCCGGTATTCTTAAAGCTGAAACAGTTGATCTGCGCCATATAGCATGTCGTGGAATTTAAACAGTTTCATTTTTTCGTGTATGTGGTTTTCACTCGAATCTACATTAATTCATTATTGCACAGGTGCTGGTACGTGTTGTCCCGGTTATCACTGAATCTCCAGAAAGTGTTGAACTTCATGCTGGCGACAGACTCGAGCTGACGTGTTCCGCCCGAGGTATTCCGACACCGGACGTGAAATGGCGGTTTAAAGGTCAAACTATTACTGGTCAGCGTCTAAGTCCTGGGCGCAGCAGGTGATCATTTAAATACGTATTTATCGATAAGTGTGACTAGATGGTGTAAAACTAGGAGGGTGAGCACTGCACAAGGAACACCACTGTCTTCTTAGCGCCGTATCTGTTTTTATGCAGATTGATTATAGATAACGTCAGGCCTCAAGATGCTGGGTTGTACCGCTGTGTAGCTGAGAACTTAGCTGGGGTTCGAACCGCCGTCGCCACAGTTACCGTTGAGTCACCGCCAGTATTCCTCGACGAGTTCAACCCGAAGCAAGTGGACAAACTCGGCAGCAATTCGATGTTGAACTGTCCTGTTCAAGCCGACCCGCTACCCACGATCAAATGGTCCAAGGATGGTCAGGTATTGTTTACACAGTAGTAATTTGTTTACACAGTAGTACTGTGTTTACACAGTAGTAATTTGTTTACACAGTAGTAATTTGTTTACACAGTAGTAATTTGTTTACACAGTAGTAATGTGTTTACACAGTGGTAATGTGTTTACACAGTAGTAATGTGTTTGCACAGTAGTAATGTGTTTACACAGTAGTAATTTGTTTACACAGTAGTAATTTGTTTACACAGTAGTAATTTGTTTACACAGTAGTAATTTGTTTACACAGTAGTAATGAAGACTTCGTTAAAATACAGCGCCGTGCGAAATGTCTTTCAAAATGTTGTTGACGTTCAAAGTTGCGTCGATATCAACGTAACGTTACTTCAAGTTGTGAACTTTCAAAAAAATTTTATCAGTAAAACCTCAACTGCTGCAGAAAAAAGAAGTAGGATTCAAATATAGCTGATCAAGTTTGCGCGACATGTCGGTGAATCCCCCGCGCTCCCTTCTACTCCCATCATTGTTGTATTCTTGTTTGAACCACTGCAGACCAAAAAAGCGACTTTAGCAAAAATGTACTGTGCGAACTGCCTAGGATTTGTTGAAGCCGGTGATTGACAGACGCTGGCCCGTGGGCCGTTTGTGGCTCGGGAATGTTTGCTGAAAACAGCTCGTGTTCCCTAAAATCAACCCATATAGCTAATAGCAAGCCCTTCTTGCGTCGCAAAAAGTGTAACGGTGAACAACAATGAGATAGACTACACTTACCCTACAAACACTGACCTGCACTGATCCTGCAAAACGCAGTTCGTGCTGAAGCGTAGAATTCACGCTGGTTGACGTGATTTTTTCCTGGTAGTCCGACATGAGACATAGATTTCTATCGAGACTTCAGCAAAGTACTTCCAACTGAGTGTCAAAGACATTTTATCAAATAAATTTTTAGGGCTGCTTCACCAGCACATAAGTTAAGGATTTGGATCCATGTCAGGTTTCTTGCGTCATGCCTTCAAGCTGAGGTACAACAATGGATGGGCTTTTGTTTTCATGCAACATTGTGATTCGTCCCAACAAGTTTACTCTTGATTAAGTGTCGTTGGATAGAGCTGTGCGCCTTCGAGCGTGACTCAATTTTCACTCGGACAAGAGAAATTAAGAGTAGACTCTCACAGGGTACGAAATACTAAAACTAAAGATTATATGCTCAACTTGTGATTGCTACACCTCAGAGACGTCAGCGTTTGAATTGTGTGTTGTTTTGTTGACAGTTTTCGGTTTCTCGAAATTGCGGTTTTTGCAAATCGGTTCTGGTAATGAATGAAACATTCGGCAGCTATGCATCTGATATTACATCAGTTTGTAGTTCATTCGGGGTAAACATTTTTGTGAAGTTCAATATATGCATACGTTCTTTGTATATTCCGGCAACATGCAATTCCCGATACAAGTGCGTTTGCTCCACGAAGATCACAGAAAAACTCATTTGCGTGAAAAAGCGCGTTTTGGTTGGTTTGGAAACGTTTACCGGAGCGCAAAGTTTCACGCAAGCGCAAAAACGTCTTGCTGTGTTTCATATCGAAATACCTTTGGAGTTCAAATCACTTCGTCAAATTTATCGATTCTTCGTGTATTTTGTAATTTTGTTCCGGACACTGTGTTCGTCATCGAAACCACGTGCAGGACGTGCTTCTGGACAACCGATTTGATCAATTTAGCAACGGATCTCTGATCATCTACAATACGATAAGAACGGATGCTGGACATTACACATGCATCGCTTTCAATGACGCAGGAAGCGTGAGTTTGTTTGAATCAGAAAACTAAACTTTTTGTTATTTCATTTGACGAATGTCGGTGACTGCTTGTTATCTGTGAAGCCTAATATAAGATGCCGAAAAACGCTATATCTAGATTGCCTGTGACTGCCCAGAAATGTGCACAAAAATGCTTTGCAGAAAACATTTTCGCAAAAATATTCCTGTTTTTCGCTCAGATTGACCGCACCATCCAACTGACACTAGAAGAAGCTCCGGATTTCACTGTACGGCCGGAAAATTTAATTGCGGACGCCGGCGAAAGCGTCACTCTGAACTGCCAAGCTATCGGCGAACCTACGCCAGAAATAAGTAAGTGGGAGGCACTTTACCGCGAGGCGTTTTATCCGGCCTTAAACCAATGGCTTCACATTCACAGTTGTAACTCTAAGAGGCCTGTTTTATTCGCTGAGACACTTCGATTATTATCTGTCCCATAATTGTATTAAACCTCGCGGTAACACTATTCACTCGTCTATATTTTCGGACATTATGACCGAATTGACATGAATGTTTTCGGTTATTTCAAAAAAATAGGTCTGTGACCATAAAATGACCGAAAAAACTAGCTCAAAGCTCTTAGACTAAATCTCAACAACTGCTTACTTCAAGGCTGGAGTAAAGGCGCCGGTGATTTGCAAGATAGAGCAACTATCCTCAACAACGGCTCTTTGGTGATCGTAGCGACTCGTTTGGAGGACACTGGGGAATACGAATGCATTGCCTCCAATGATGAGGGGTCTGTTTATGCGGCTGCTGTTGTCACTGTCAGAGTAAGTCCTTGTCTTGTAAAATTTGCACATTATGTAGAAATATCATAGAGATTAAAAATCATTGTCGATTTACCTAGGAATCTGCCTGGGCACTACTCACCAATACAATTAGGTTTTGGAAGTAATTCTTGTGAAACCACGCGATTTCTATTGTTTTAACTTTTTCATGTTTACATCAACACGTTGGTGAAGTTTTTGTACAATTCGCACAAGACGACTGGTGCATTCATTAGGATCAAAGGGAATTCTTCCAATTAACTGCGTGCTTTTGTAAATGTGCGGCTTCGAAACTGAAACGATGAGAGCTTTTTGCTGACAGCCAAAATGTGAACGATTAACTAACGTTGTTGATGGAATGTTTGTTGGCACGTCAGATTTGGCGCAAATGGTTTGTTTTCGTAATATTCTCTCATTCGGATGTTCTATGTCTTAATCTAAACCAGAAATGCAATACTATATGATAAACTAAATTAAACAATGCGATTAGATGTTTACGAAAAGTAATTGAAGAAGTGTAAATATCAATATTTCCAAAATGATGTAATATCCTGTGTTCCAAGTGCAATGTTGCACTCCCCAAATTACATTGATAATATGAACAGTTTCCGGCGTCAGAGTTCTGAAGATAAAAGTGGCGTCGGTTGTGCAGAAAGTGCTCCTTTTGTGAACGATGCTGAATGCGCTGTGGCTTCTCAGACACATTGAAGCCGAAAGGCGACTGCGGTAAAGCGTTTTCCGATGCTTCGGCAAAACATACAAACGCATTGTTATAGATTCGGATTCGCTGCAACGTCGTTAAAGTGCATCTGAGAAGGGGAGTGAATTCTCGGACAACTTCGTGTTTTCGCTGAACCTTCAGCAAAACCCGTGAAGTGTTTCCTTATCTATGTAATTCATTCGTAATCCAAACAGCAAGCATCACCCTGCTGACAAATGAAAACCTCCACAAACCGCCAAGACCTTACGCTACTCTGTCGCAGGTACACGGGGGTTATACGGAGTGGGGAGTGTGGGGGGCGTGCAGCGCCTCTTGCGGCGAAGGGACGCGAGCCAGACATCGATTCTGTACAGACCCGTCGCCGGCCAACGGGGGCCGCAGTTGTCCCGGCGCTTCGGAAGAACCGCAGCGTTGCGATCAAGGACCGTGTCCAAGTAAGTTGAAATATTCATCCAAGCTTTAAAAATAGGTCGCGGGTCGTCATCACCAGCGTCTGATCCACGCCCTCCTTGTCTTTTTACCGTCTTTTCTTCTGACGATCGCTGTCAACGGACATTCCAAAAACGCAGCAATTCATCAAAACAAAAATTCTTTGAAACCCGCTAGTTGCTTATTCGCGATATTAATGCACTTCGTGAGCCACAAAGAAAATTCTTCAAAGGTTTTTCAAACTTTTCCTGCTTGTATAGAAATTGCTTGGAAAGAACCAGTCAATCTGGCAAACAGTGGATTGAAAATTCTTTGTTAGTTACCAACACATTTTACCATACTTTGCGTGTGATTTAAACTTTCAAACAAATATCCAGGATTTAACACGTGGCGGACACATCATTAGCAGAACAATTGCATTCGTGTTGAGTTTCACTGTTGCGGTTTCGTTGATTCTTGAACGCAGTTAACGGTCATTGGAGCGGTTGGTCGGCATGGGAACCGTGCTCTGTCACTTGTGGGGAGGGAACCAGGTCGAGATCACGTGAATGTAACAACCCACGTGCACAACATGACGGGTTGCCATGCAACGGACCTGCGATCGAGAGACTGGATTGCATTACCCAGCGTTGTGCCGGTGAGTCGGCGGAGCTGAATCCATTATTAGATCAACAGCATTTTGATTATCACTAACCAGGGTTTTATTCTACGTAACGGTATTGTGTTATGCAGGATGTTCAACGAAACTTTTCACGCATAGATCAAACTATATTTTTACACTATACCTATACTTGGCATATTCGCTTTGCCATTGTATTCACTATCATTTGATATTTGTGACTTACGAAAAGTTTTGTTCATAAGAAGAATGGTGCTCTTGACCTATAGCATGGATTTGCCTATGCTACCCTTTGGTGCAATAGTACTATCTGCACCGCATATGCCGTTCGGACGTTGCTTAAAATATCACAATAGCTGCGCATACCACAAACACGATGATGAAATGTATATCCCTCCATACAGGTACATCTGACAGTATGCACTAATGCACAGGTTCTATCAGTTAGAGTTTCTCTGAGGTTTACGTGGTTGTGAGGTTGGTTTTTGTCACCACAAAAAGAATTAGGTTCTTCATATAAACTTTGAAGTTAGCGTGCAGTACCCAAACCATCGAATGATAAAGGGTGTGTTAGCTTTCAGCAGCGCACCACCGATACGGAATATTTTATCTTTCCAACTTTCTTGCTGTGCTTGGATGCCATACGTCGTCAACTGTGTGGGATGGCATATGGTGTTTCAGTTAAGCTTGAAAAGCGTATTTCGTTACAGCTACGCGCCTGGACGAGCCATAATGATATACTTTGTGATGCTTATTTCGTTTGGCGGTTAAGCGTAGTTAATCCGTTTGCAGTTGACGGAGGTTGGTCACAATGGGGTCCGTGGCTCCCGTGTTCCAAAACATGCGGCAAAGGGTTCCAGATAAGTGTCCGTTTCTGCAACAACCCATCACCCTCCGGAGGGGGGGCGAAGTGCTTCGGTCCGGCAAGTTCGTCCAGAATGTGCGTTAACCGACCATGCCCAGGTAAAAATGTTGTGATTGCTAAAGCAGTCAATAACTAAGCCATGTGATATCTATTTTATGATTAACTTGCCAAGCGAAGGACACAACAGCGTTGAAAGAAAGCATTCGTTTTTGCATGCTTGATGTGTTAAAATCTTAGTTTGCTTTCCGTAACTAATTTAGTAGGTGATGTGTAGCGGCAGTTTCCCAGTAGGACGGAGCGGTCAATTTTCTCTTTATCTTCATAAAATGCAAAAAGCTGCCTACGCCAAACTGTTTACGCTTTTTTTCACAAAGCAACATTTGGCGTAAACAATTGAAAACATTCGTGCATTCTCCTTTTTTGTCTTTTGCTTTCGAAATGAGATTTGATTTAGCTACGTAAGTGCAAGCAGTCGTTGTTTGTAAAAAAATAGCCTAAACTTCTTTTTGGTCACCGTTATGTCAATGACCGAAAGAAACGTGTTGCAGTTCTATTCTTCTCATGAGTGTTGTCAAACTTGGCCACCACGACTGGCACAGCATCAGCACCGTGGAAGCTGTAAAACGGTCGATTTGTCTCTTGAAGAGTTTGCGGAAGTTTTCTAGTTAACCTTAGCAATGTTATGTTAAGTAGGTTGTTCAACCATTGCAGTAGCATCAGATCCCTTAGCCAAAGAAAGGTAGCAGGAGAACGAATTAGCATCTTTGTGCGAAGAGTCACTGATCAGCAGATACTCGGTCACGTTCTTTAGTTTTTCTTTCTTTTAGCTCTAGCGTGCGTGAGAGAATTGCTCTAATTTTATTTAAATTTAGAACCTGAATTACGTTCGATATGATGCAGTTCTAATCAACTCAAGGCCGCAAGACGTGATGTAAAGAAATACCTTGAAAAACGATTGGTTAGCCCAAAGATCGTCCTTAAATCACAAATCCGATTTGTTTGTTTCGCAGTTAATGGCGGTTGGTCCGACTGGGGCCCATGGGACATATGCAGCGTTTCGTGCGGTGGCGGGGTCCGGAACCGCGTCCGCGCCTGTTCGAACCCCTATCCAAGTCCTGGAGGTCAACCATGTCCTGGTTCAAATCGTCAGCAAGAAAACTGCAACGTGAACCCGTGTTCAGGTGTGTTGGAACGTGTTCAGCTGTGTTCGGATGTGCTTGGTGAAAAAAACAGATTACAACAGTTTGGCTTCGGCATGAAACGCAAAGACACGATTTTGAGGCACAACGTTCGAAAACATCATTGCAATCATTTATATAGGTGTTTTAAAAGGTTTTGAAGTTGTAGAACAGTGTATTAATTGTTACACTCATTTGCACAATCTGCTTTGTTTACCATAAACGTTGTAATCCGCTTTTTACAATTTCGACGTATTTAGTATGTACTTTTTAATGTAGCATCTCATGATTTTGGAGTGGTCAATATTAAGCCCTTTTTTCTATGTGTATTTGTCTCTGCATACTCATGCGTCGTTCAGGGCCCTTATGACTTTTAAGCAATAGTTGCTGGCATAGTTGTCTTAGATTACCTTAGACTTACAATACCACCAACTTCAAGAATCGTGTCAGTCTTAATTTTGGAAGCTTGTTGGAAGCACTCTTTAGCTAGTGTTCCAGTTTTTTCGAGAATGTCGTTGGGTTTTGGTCAAAATGTTTGTAAAAAAGTAAGATTCTGAGGCATGTGTAAATCTTCCGTGTGGTTAACGTAACAGAGAATTGCGTATATATTTCAGTTAACGGAAACTGGGCTTCCTGGGGCCCATGGGGCACATGTTCGCGAAGCTGTGGTGGTGGTCAAACAAACAGGTATCGGTCCTGCACCAATCCCCCTCCCAGATATGGTGGGAGGTTCTGTCCAGGGGCAGACTCCGAATTACAGCACTGCGGACTCCAGTCATGTCCTGGTAAGATAACAAACACAATTGAAATGAGAACTTGTAGATTAATGCAACTTAGTGTTTACTGCATTGTGTGTCTTAGTATTTTTTTAAATAACGTAACTGCGCTTAAATCCACTAATGGGAGACAACACGAGTAAACAAAGAGTTTGTTTTTGCGCCTCTGTGGTCTGATGGTCATGCGTTACGTCTTATTACAAGGCTGGACTGGCCGAAGGTTTGACAAACAGCGTTTTAATCATTGCCATCTGCTTGGTGTTGTAACTTAACTTGATGTTTTGTTACAGTGGATGGCAACTGGGCTGACTGGTCGGAATGGACAACTTGCAGCAAGACCTGTGGCAGCGGAGTGCGTAACAGAAACAGGCTGTGTTCGAACCCACGACCTAGCTCCGGTGGCAAATGGTGCCCTGGAGATGCTACTCAAACTGACAATTGTAAAAACGCAAAATGTAAAGGTATACAAGTTTTTATTTGTCTGTTTTTAAAAAACGTGGTTTTGACTGCAAATTGTATTTTGAATGGTTGTATCAAGTTAATATGGGCTTGCTTGTGTTCAAAATGCTCATTTCGCAAAAGCTTCTGCCTCCAGTCAGGCGTGTAGTATTTAAAAGTATACCAACGTTTTCCTAAAAACGCTGCTTTGATGCAGAGGGACCAACAAGTGGAAAAGGCATTCTTTTTGGTTCTGTGAATGGCATTCCATTCGGCGGGTCCGAGATTTCTGCGAATGGAACAGAAATCGGAGACGAAAAAACGAGAATAAAAGCTGTGATAAACAACATCCCTCCATCTGTCGGTAGGTAGTTGCAAGTAGACTTGCTGTTTTCGTCGGTCTGTTCATCGCAATAGTTGTTTTCAGTGTCTTTGTTTTTTCAGTCGTTACTTGAATTCCAGTATCTATATATCTTTGAAGGACATTACTTGAAGAGCCAGATATCGATTTTGACACCAATTTATTGGACCATGGCACGGGAGACCGAGGGAGCGTACAATGGATACAGCTTGACCGAAGGAAAATTCGACAGAGACGTTATGGTGGGTGTTTCGTGCCTGGCATCTTCAGACCCACACGCAAAGGGGTCACACAACTTACGCACACTTGGCACTAACAAGGAACACAGTGAAAGATCAAAGAACACGAGCACAAATATGTGGCGGTAGCATAAAACATACACACAGATGGCACCAACACGGTTGCTGTGATGTTTAGCACTGCTGCATATTATGATTAGTTCCAAGTCAACCGATTCATAAAATGCATGGGAAAGTGGGAAGCTGAGGAGAACCAGAGGACATTTGGACTTCATAGCTTCCCAGGGCAAAGCTTGTACGTGTAGCGCAAAAGGGGAGTTTGTTAGAAATACACTCAGAGCAAAAAACTTTTACGTAAGGTGTGATGTGCGCAATGCGTTTATGTGATTAATAAAAGCATTATACGATGCAACAAATTGAAACCGCCAGACGATCTCGCCAAAATTTGCCAAATACAGTAAAACTTTAGTAGCAGTTTTTGCGTATAATGTAAATATTGGTGATACCTGGAAATGGAAATTATCCACGACAGTTGTGGACTACTGCTGCTCTACAATGTATGTCACACAATTAAAACAATTTGGAAACGAGAAATGCAATCGTTTGTTCGGTAAATGGGTTTTCAGTTGATGTAGTGACTCATGCATGGGAATAGAAATTCGTGCATCGCTCGGCAGATGCGCGATTTGTTTCCATTGCGATTTGATATTAGAGACAACACACTACGTTATGCAAGATTCTGATATGGAAAATACGACTGATTTGCGTTGAACGCAATATAAGAAAATTAAGTAAGAGAGGACAGCAGTACCTCATGGAACTAAGTAGTGACATCAGTGCACTTGGTTAATGCACACATACAAGAATAAAGAAGATTGGGTAATATATTGTTCTCCATGTTTTACATGATTAATAATGTATGAAGAAGGGTGGAAAATTATAAAACAGTTTCAATTTAAAATATTCAGTTTTAAAAACATTTGAAGTGTATATTTAAATAAAATTTTGGCTAAAATTTGGCCGATCACTTCCGCAGTAAAAATATCAACTCTCTAATCAACAGGTGGAATTTGCAAGTGGAGACATCGTGAGAATGAAACACAAAGCTCATGGTCTCGATTCGCAAGGAAAACTGAAAATGGATGTTTCTCTAGAGGGGCATGTGCCAGAAACGAATCCGTTTACGGAGATCAGCATCAAAGTAAACCAATTAAATTTTCTATTCTTGATAGAGTTGGTAAGACATGATTTGAAATATATGACGCCAGGTGATGTTCAAAAGTTTGACTTGCGCTTCCAATAAACATAAAAATGTCGTCAAGTTCTGATTGACGCCGGCAACCTCGATATGTTGTTAAAGAAGCTTCCGATTGTGCAGCAGTTGTGCTTCAGACGCGATTTCACTGAAGAATTGGAGTGCATTTTCAACGCAATGTATTTGAACAGATTTGTTTAACCTTTGTTAAAAAAACAGAGTAAATAAGCGCATTTTCCGGTAAGTTTCATCCGCACATGTTGCGCAGGACTACACTGAGGACTACGTCCAAACCGGTCCCGGAGCCCTCTACGCTTATTCCGATCGCTTGATATCAATGGATGGTTACATCATGCCTTACACCTGGAATCATTCGATTTCATACAATAGATCTCGGGGCTTGGTGAGAATTTGCGTGATTTGCTGTTTTCTTTGTCGGCTGTATCTCCTCGTTATCGGCGCCGTTTTGTGCGTGATATGTCTATGTTTTTGTGAGGTTTGAAAACCTCTTCTGTGCGGCCTGCGTAAGACCTTGCACTTGAATTGTGCCTGCAAGACATGTTAAACACAATAATCCGGAAATGATTATTCAAACGAAATTGGTATACGTTTCGGGGACAAGTGGTTTCAACATCCTCAAGACTGATTGACTGAAGCTTTAGGCAAGTAAACAGAAAAACAAATTTGTCGAAGAATATCCAAACAATCATCCGTTAAATTGCTTGTAAGTTATGGCAAAGCATGTTTACGGCTACAGTATCATTTTTTTGTAAAACGTTTCGCATTTTCTACAAAATCTTTTCCTGCATTCCGTTGGACACTTTGTCGTTTGACTTCTGTGCTCATTACAAATCGCATTTGAGCTCTTCGTTTCATTTATTGCTACTCACGTTTGCTTTCCAGCTAGTGCAAAAGAAAAATAAGCGTTTTTATTTTGGCCAGATGCCGTATCTGGTTGAGAGACTTTCCGCTTCTGACATTGTCGTCGAATACGACTTCGACACAGAGGAGCTGTCGTTTCAAATGGACGTCACAATAGGACGCGGCGATCCGAGCGACCGATGCCCGGAAGGATTCCTTCTCCACTCAAGCGGAACTTATTGCAAAGGTGAATATGGATGACTACGATGAATAACAAAGAATTTGCTCGGGTGCATGTTGGCATAGAGCAGTGGTTCTTAACTGGAGGGCACGTTTCCCCCAGTAGGGTGTCAATAAAGTCCCAGAGGATGCGAGACCTTATGCGCTCTACAACATGCGAAGTTTGATCAATATTTTTACCAACAAATACATTTTTTGTACAACTTATTTAACGTCAAGGGGCTGTCTTGTAAGGTTTTTAGGACAACCGCCAACTCCGTGATTTTCTCCAAGAAAATGCGGATTTGAAAATGGTTATAAAAGTAAAAACAAGCGTTTCTATAAATGCGTATCAATACAAGCATGCCAAATATTTTTTGGGGAGCAATAACTTTCATACACTTTTTGTTGAAATAGTAGTAGAACAGAATTTGTTGGGATTGATAATACTAGTCGTAACATCCTCCTAACTAAGTTGTTTTAGCCTCTCATAAGATATTAAAAAGTCTTTTTCTGTAAACCAGAAGCACATTTCATTTTTTTTCTGCAGACCAGAACGAATGCGCCACCCAGCGGCCATGCTCACATACCTGCACTAACATAATGGGCTCCTTCATTTGTTCATGCCCTGACGGTTACTCGATTGGTCCAGATGGAAGGTCATGTGAAGGTGAGTCGCTTGCACAGACTGTGCTGTTGTTCTGGGACCCTTCAGGTGAAGTACTATTGTAGCGAGCTGCGAGAAATACGCTTGGCCACCAACCGTTATTTGTCGCAATAAACCATTACCACGTCTTCTCGTCTGTGTAGTCACCTATTCTGTTGCAATCCGACCTGAAAGTCTGTAGGAAAATGGCGAACTGCACTTAAAACTATTTTCTACCTACTTTGTATTTCGGTGGACGACATTTTGTTCTTATCTGTTAACGACTGATTATGATTGACTTACGACAGACTTTGTATGCATCGTAAGCTCATTTGTTGCAGATATTGACGAATGTTTGACAAACCAGTACATTTGTGACCCCACCTTGGAATGCATGAACACCCTTGGATCTTATCGCTGCGTGATCACATGTGGCCCAGGTCTGCGGAGGTCGGCCAATGGAAGGACTTGTGAAGGCGAGTAGAGGTTTTTCTTTATTAATTCAGTACAAACTTTGGCTAAGTCTTGAAATGCGATTTTCTGCAAAACGTTCCTAACAGTATATCAATGTTAACCTCTTTTTTGTGTAAATGCACAACGAGAATTGATGTAATTATAAGAATGTATAAGTTAATATTAAAAGACCTTCGTTGTCAAAGCAATTTTGTTCTTTCAGACATCAATGAATGTGAAGAATCGGGAGAGCGAGTGTGCAGTCACGCGTGCTTGAACACGATTGGTTCGTACAGGTGTTCATGTCGCAATGGATACAGGAAAGTAGGAAAAGGACGGTGCTTGGGTAATTTTTGTTGTAATCTGTTGTTTTTTTTTATCTTAACCTAGCGTATCGAAAAAGGAACAGCAATGAATCGTTTTTGATGGTAAAATTTAAAACAGAAACGTGATGTTTTTTCAGATCAGCGTGTTTATGTTTGTTTAAACTGTTTACTTTTTTCTGACGATTGTGTACATTTGCGTTTGTCTGCCCCTTTGAAGATGCAGAGACTTGCTTCACCCTAAGTCAGGTTTTTTTTAAGGAAAATGTTAGGAACCCGGTTTGGATCTGTAGGGACCCGATTTCTCTGATTCTAGGGACCCGAATTTCTCTGATTCTAGGGACCCGATTTGAAATTCTAGGGACCCGAATCGGGTCCCTAAAACACCTTAAAAAACCCTGCCCTTAGTCCAAAAATGAAAGAAAAGAAAGTTGAATGGATTTTATTTCTAATAGATATCAACGAATGCGCCAGCAGAGTGTGCAGGGCTGACCAACGGTGTAGGAATACCGACGGAGGATACAGATGCATTGACGATTGTCCAACAGGAATGGAGAAAACCCGCTTCAAAGTTTGCGTCGGTGCGAACGTAAAATTAACGTTTGTCCGGTTTATCGAGACAGCTGCTTTCAGCTGCAGGGTTCCCACGCGGTATTGAAAGTATTGAATTTCAAAATTGATTTTCAAGACCTTGAAAAAGTATTGAATTTAGCCAAAATCTACATTAGGTAGGTATAGAAAAAGTATGGAAATTCTGAATGGAAAAGAAATCTCAAGTATCTGAGCAGAATTTTCACTGAAGGCAAAGCACTTCATTATTTATGCAGTGTTATGCAATGTGTAAAATTGAGTTTCATGATTACGAATTTCAAAAAATGAAGAGAAGTAATGGCATTGAATTTCTTAAATTTAGTATTGAAAAAGTATGGAAAATGATTTTTAAAAATGCGTGGGAACCTGTTTCAGTTACATTCTCCGAATCGACGTTTTGGTGCGTGTTTTGACGCTGTGCGCGGTCAAGTAAATGAAGCGGAACATGCACGTGACGCGGCATTTTACAGAATAAGAAGTTATCTTTGGAATTTGATGGCCATGGGTTTACGTTTATCTCGTGGTATGACATTTGAGAGATCCATATCAGTCAATGTCAATTACCGATCCCAAACACTGAGAAGAACCACTTCTGCCATTGAATGCAAATCGCAACTTTTAATAAATTGTTATTTGTAAAATATTTTGATGACAAGCCAGTCCAAAGACTAGCGCAAGTTAGGGCTTTAATTGTTCCCGGTCATAAACATGCTGATGACTTTACTCTTATGTTTGTGGTGACTGTGCAGATATCAACGAATGCGTCAGTGGTACGCACGAGTGCGTCGATGGCATGCAGTGTGAAAACTCAATCGGTGGATACAGCTGCGTTTGTCCCCCTGGATTTAAAGCAAGCAGGGGAACACCACCATGCATTGGTAAAATATGGTTTTCAATGTGCTTAGAGCTTTTGTCATATTTTGAGTCAGGGCGATTTGTTTTATAGCTGCCTTTAGTTGTCGTCGAGACTTTATGCTGTGTTGCATACCTCTAATGGTGTTAAGTGACTTCGTGAATGTGTCAAGGTGTTTCCAGATCTTGCACTGGACTATGTGGTGTTGTTCTTTTAGGTGTGTACTTGCACATGATGCTTGTCATATGGCAACTTACAGTCGAGCACTTGCGCATTTTACACCTGAGCTGGATCAGCTTTCAGGATACCAATCGTGTTTTCTGCCATTGCATGTTGCTCGTAACACATGTTGCTACCGCAGGCTTTTGGTAAAACAAAGTGAAGTAGAGCTAGCGCGTCCGCAAAGTGTTGTTCCGAAAAAGCCGTAGCAGTTAACGACTAACCAACCACTTGCATGCCAAGTTTGTTTTAAACCATACCTCGCCGGCACCAGATATAAACGAGTGCTTGGAGTACACACGAAGCCCTTGTCCTTATGACTGTGTCAACACCATCGGATCATTCCGTTGTATATGTCCACCCGGGTCAATGTATTTGGCCGACGACAAATCCTGCGCTCGTTTGGTCCGCCTCCCCAACCCCAACCGGGGGCGTTTGCGGCGTCCTGCACGCGTCCAGCCTTTCACGATCACGTTCCGAAGGAACAGCGACTGTCGCTCAGGATTTCACTGGAATGGGAGAGAGTGCCAAGGTTCGGTGACTCTGACGCTTTGGATATTTCTTATTTCCAATCCAAGTGTCGTCTGTTGCTGCATGTCGACGCCTTTTTCCTGGAAAGTTTGCATGCTCAAGCCATTAACCTCGTGCATGAGCTATTCACATAATTGATCTTTTCCGTTTCAAACTAAGTAAACTAGCATTACTTACTTTTATCACTGTGTTTTCTCTTTAATCTGGAATTATTGCCATCAGCCACTTCGTCCCTTAGTTCATCATAATCACATTGTTTGCCATTTTTAATGATGGTCTTATTGCAGACATAAACGAATGCAGCGTGCGCGGCATTTGCCAGTTCACTTGCAACAACACTGTCGGAAGCTACAAATGCTTCTGTCCGAGCGGTTACCGCCTCGCCGAAAACGGAAGGAATTGCGAAGGTATTCTGTCATTTTTGTGCACAGACGCTGTCAAACCAGTGCACACATCAATGCGATGCACAACGTGTCAAAAAGACTACTTAAGTATTTTAAAAGATATTATGAAAAGATAGATATTAGAGTGCGTTGAACAGATATTCTGAGTGCGTTGCACAGGGTCAAACAAGGTTGCTCTAGTCATAAGTGTCCATCACTGACGTCGATTAAAAAAATCCGTTTATTTTGTGCTAAAGAGACAAGTACAAAAAAGTATGATTTTCGACTACAAAGTGTAACAAATACATATCAAACATCACCTTGCTGCTAAACGTACAATATACGTTTACACCGTATGTGTAAAAGAACCCACCGCACGTGTGGGATTCATACCAAAACATCTAATTTAGTGGTAGTTCATCTTTTTCAAGCAATGATACTCGTTAGCAATTCCAGACACCAATCACAGACTATTTTTTACAACTTAACAAAATTGCCGATGTTGGGTGGGCTGTGTGACAATAACTGCAAAGTTTCATCGCAAGTTTGTTTTTAATTTTACATTTTCTGGTTCATATGGATTGAAACATCGCTAACATCGAATTACGGGCATGATCAAAATCAACAATAAAAGCAATAATGAAACAGTTTATAGCAGAATCTGTTGCAATAAATGATTTAAAATCGTTAACGCTTTCAGACACGTGCAAGGGGTGTGGTCATTTCGTATGGTGAAATTGCTTAACATTGCACCATATTTGAAAAACTGAAATTCTGAAAAAGTTCTCAATACACTGCACTTTTCCCGTGATTTGATTTGGTTTCCAGTCTTTCAAATGGTTTGACTTGTATTTTGAAAAATTGTAAACGTCTGCTCAAAAGTTCTCTTAGATGAGTGAAAATTTTCAGCAACGCGATATTTCGATTTAATTATTTCGTAAAAATGCTTTTGATTTGTTTTTCGCACAGATATTGACGAATGTGCAGAAGGTACGATGGTATGCTTGCCGAACCAGATGTGCTTCAACAAGCGAGGATCCGCCACCTGCATTAACACCCCATGCCCTTCGAACTATGTCAGAACCAGAGGAGGGTAAATACCATCGTCAGAATTAGTTGCATCAAGAGAGATAAAATTGTATTGATATTGATTTCCTTTCCACCAGCACTTTGTATACGTTGGCAGTAGATATTTGTGAAAGACAAACGACTGCAACTCAAACGTAATGCCGCTGTTTAGTCAAGACCTCTTCTAGAATAAATTGAAAAGATCAGAAACTTAGTGATAAGCGGCATTAAAAAGAAGAAATATACGTTGGTGTGGCGCCTGTTTGCTGAAGCTAATGATATTGAAATGTTGCAAAACTCTTAATACAGCGATGGTGAAATGAAAGCGAAAGTTACGTATTAACAACTGAAAGTTGCATCAGCTTCAATTTTATCTTATTCTGAACGTGATAATCACGCTGCAATTGCAAACATCATAATGCAATTGCAAATGCAATAACGAAGCTTTCTAGGGCAGCTTCTTGTATTTGTCATTCATGAGATGTAATGGATATAAACATATGACGTAATGTTGTTGGCCTTTTTCCGCAGATACTGTTTAAAGAAATGCGTTGGTCCAGACTGTCATACTCAGCCGAAATATGCAATTGAGTATAAAACTGTTGCCCTGCCTTTCGGAATCGGAGCAAACACTGACCTCGTGCGGTTGGCGGTTTACACGAGCGACGATGAGCTCCATCTGAACACGAGGTTATTTGCTGTTCTAGTTGCGCAGGAAGTTGCAGTAAATTATTCCAATTTGGTTGGCGCGTCTCCAGGTTTTGCAGTCACCGCGTGAGCGTTTCGTTCGACTGTGTCAACTAAAGTACAGTAACTCTTTCAATTTCGTCACGTTTTGCTTAAATTGCCTGTTCCGTGGTACACCGTGTTTTTGTTTCTTTCTGGGAATACGGCATCAGCAGTTTTCAGGTTGCAAATCGGTTCTGTGGGCTGCAGGGGTTGGCAAAACCCAGCCTAAAACCGTCGTTTAGTTATCTCTCGTATCGTTTCCACAATTTTGATTCTTCTGTTTTAATCAAAATAACCGCTGTCGAGCTGCAAAGTGTGAAGAGAATATTCCCTGAGCGAAGATAAAGAATAAAGATCTGCAATAAAACAAAGCAGAAAAATTCTGCTCTTTAACTAAATAGTGCAGTGTCTAATTTGCTGTTGTGCATTTGCTACCACGTCTTTTATTGCTCGTTGCAGATTTGTCGCCACAAACACCTTCGGCGGACCGTTCGCCATCAGGGGCGCAAACCACAAGGGGATAGTTTACACAACGGCTGCCCTGGGCCAGGCGCGAACCTACCACGTGGAGGCGCAAGCGACCTCTTACACTTCCGACAATCTCCGCATCGAGTACAAGACGAAGTTCATCATCTACATCAGCGTCGCGGCATATCGCTTCTAGAGCGATTGCCGCGCTATCTTCTTCAAGCACTCCTCCAACCGGTCTATGCTGGAGTTGGCAACATCCGGTCAAACGAACGTGTTACCCACAACATTTGATTTGAGTTTCTTTAGCGGATGATAACGATTGAACAGCGGACTTTTCAATTTTAGTGACTGATTCAGTCGACAGTTTTTTCATGCGCGGGAACATTCCCTGATGTTTATGGATTAAAAGTTCGTTTTTTTTCCGCTGACAATCGAATGACGGACTTTTTTCGTAACATTGGTTTTGCAGTCTTTCATTTTTTTGAAGAAATTATCAGAACTGTTAAGAATCGGTAAAAATGTTTTGTGGAATCGAATAAATCAACGGCCGTCTTTCACCACCACGACGAAACACGTTCGTTTCATGTACAATCTTTTTCCTGCGTTCTGATCTCAAGGTGTAATTGTTATGATTTCGACTCGTGACAATGCTTTCTTGATAAGCGCATGTTAACCACGCCAGGCGAAAATAAGCAGCATACAAGCTGAAGGACACCATAAGCAAACTTTGTAATTTTTTACGTCACCTACAACAGTATGTTCGTCACTCTCGTGCTCATTGCGCCTGAGGTTTTGACTTACAGCCGCCTGTAGCTCATGTTCCATGGTTTGTAGCCTTTCTTCTTCACCGTTGGCTTTGTTGGTGCTTTCAACGATTGACTGATACTAATACAATGTTAGTTCCTCCATCAAGCTCGCAACTCCCGGAGCAGCACTTATGAAAGGATTCGCGCATTGGCCTCGAGCAGCGAGTTTTGTGACTTGTTTTGTGGATGAATGTGAGTATCAAATATGAATGCTCTGTTTTGACACAAACAAGGCAGTGATTGGGAAGAGAATAGACTGAGAATTTAGTGCGTAACAAAATACATGGTAAAGTGCTGCACAATTAAAAAACGTTAAAATGGAGGTTCATGCATTTACGTGGGATCACAGTCAGATAATGCAGAATTGTTGAGAGAGGTCATCAGATACGAGACTGACTTGACAACTGCACTCACTCTTTTCCGCGACGTCATCTCTTGTGACGCAACAGTCAGTTCCACTGATGAGCTTTATTGTCGAACAATGCGCAGTGATTAGGTTTTTGTGGAGGAATTACTACAGTGAACAAAAATAAAGTCACACACACACGAGACACAAATCGCACGACGTGCGGCCGTTCTGTGAAGACAATGCGGGTGTGCGTGACCACGTCACAAATAAGTTTCGCAGCAACGCCGGGTTGTGCGAACAATGAGTTTTCGCAACGTTGAATATCATCAGTCTGGGGGGTGTTCTTTGCACGACAGAGCTTATTACACATTTTTGCGAGCACTTGGCAGCACAGCAACGGTCATCACTGCAACTCTCCATCGGGAAAGCAGCGGCTTCAGGCGAAATTATTGATTGCTTTGCAGATGATAGATTGACGCGGTCAGATTTACGGAACCGGCAGAGTCAGAGGACATGAGTGTGGAGAAAAAATTTCCTCGACGAAAATGTTCTCGACGGTTGACCGACTGCATGCCATAATTCTAACAGTTAATCCATCGAAAGATTTCAAGTAATTCGAGACGTGTGGTAAAAGCCGAGCAGTTGTAAGTTTCGCGAAATGCGTACGACCCTCGATACTGTACAGCGGGGCCGTGTTATAAACGCGCGTAACTGATCGACAATTGAAATTGCAAAAGCGTCAACAGCAAATAAAAAACTGAAACCGTTTTCTTCATTTTTTTGATTATCAAACGTAAAATTACACGACGTCCGCCACAAGTTGCAACACATACAGAAACGCCAGTACCCTCACAGCTATAGCGATTTACAGATGACACGAGAAAAAATGTTAATTACATAGGATCGGCATATTCACACTGATTCGCGAAAGAAACGGGATAGCGTGACGAAACCGAGTGAACGCCATCGGAGATGGCAGTCAGATAAAAAGAGAAACGCGAGTGATTACCATGAAAGCGTTCAGCACCTAAGACTAAGCGAACTAATTGCTAGCGACAGTGCCAACTAATCACCACTGCTCGGCAGGCAACGGTTGCCACGACAACGCCGCGCGAAATCGCTGCAGCGAAAACTACACGTTGTTGGTCGACGCTTCCGTGACGACCATCTTCTTCACTTGACCAGCAGTAGCTTCAATGGCGAGATCATCTTCTTCGGTTCTGATCGAAGTTATCTGAGAATACAACCGACGTCACGTTAAGAGCATTCGACCGTGGATTGGCGGAAGTGTCGGTGACGTGTTACATGCAATGAGGGGTGGGGGTGTAGTAGCCCACATTTTCAATCCCGGTATTATTCCCGATATGGAGGTGAATTAACCAAATGACTTGCAATTAATTTGCCGTAGCGAAAGTCTCGTTTCCAAAAGGGATGTCCCACACATTGCAGAAACCCAGAGGCCGGGAGTGTTCTTTCTACATTCTACCAGAATTTAAAATTTTTTTGAACTGTTCATGAACTAAAGAAAGGGTGGTTTGAGTCAGATGCTTTGATAAGAGCAGTAACTTGGGGCAAAAAGGTCGATGGCCTTCCTATAATCTTTTCGATATTCAAAACATTTGCGCGCAGGCCTCATTGCATTGTTCAGCAAGATGAGTCCCAATATTTCGACGTATTCTTGGATAAGAGGTAAGAATGTTAAACACAAAAATTTTCAAAGTTCGCACAGCAACATTCAGAATACATTGTTTGAAGTGACCGTCTTCCCACTTCTGCATCGTTATCGTGAAACCAACCCAAGTTAGGATTATTCTGTCACATCCGTATATCTTTCTCACCAGTTTCTATACAAAGCATTCAATCATATGTTTTCACCCTATTGTAAAAGAGGGTTAAGCAATACAGGCCTCAGCAGGACACGTGCTGCCATTGTTGGGAAAGCAAATCACTCCGTAAATCAGGGATTCTCAACCTTTTTTCTCTCGTTCACCCCTTGCTAGCTTCCCAACATAAAAGTTGCCCCCTGTTTTTTGTTACTCACCAGCGCCGTAGAAAAAAACAAAGTATTGTAACTTCAGCATCATTGAATTTACCCCAGGATAGGCAAATGTTACCCCAAGGGGTAAAGTTACCCCCGGTTGAGAACCCCTGCCGTAAAAACAGGAAAGGCAAGTTTTGGGGCAACCAACTTCAGTTAAATCATTTAAAAACAATGCATAAATTTTCAAAATAAGAATTTTTCCCCAAAACATTCGCGCGGATCATACCGTCGATGTTTCCTGTGATTCGACGACGATATTTCGAACGATGGTTTTCACGCCAGGGTCGTTCTTTTCGAAATCGACGCCATTTTCTCGATGATCCAAAGGAATGACAGGCTGCAAATTGTACAATGCAACATGCAAACCGTGTTTAGACCAGTTTATTCATAAAACAGACCAAGATATAGCTTTTTTTTTATCAATTTCACGTGATTGTCATTGCTGTTTGTAGCCGCTAGAGGTGCACAGTAGGACTGCACACGAATGGCTTGTCAAAAATAAAATTAAATTTGAAGTCATGTATAGAAAAGATGTATGGGAAGGGATATGTGGAAGTGAATCCTAAACTGGCACTTTGAAGTGGGAAAAATCTTGATCTTATTAATGGTTTAGTGCCATAGATCTCTGGCTAAAATTTGTAACTAAATTTCGCAAAATGCCCCGATTTCCTGCATTCTTAGCACTAGCATTTTCCAACTGTTTACCACAAATAAAGATGATTGTTAAATCTGAAAGTCATGTTTTATGATTCCACTAAAAAGACATTGTTCAGGTCATAATTAACGTGCTGTTATGACCACATTCTATTCTCTGCACGTACGACGTCCGGCATTTACTCGATCAGCGTCATTCAAACGACTGAGGTGAGTCCTGGACGTTAACACTGCTGCATTGAACCTCTTCTGTTTGAGGGCGAGACTTAATTTTCGGCGTGAATGTGGGGGGTGCGTGGATGAATCGCTGTGAACGAAAGGTTGTTGTGCGTGAACATGAACACGGGAAGAAATATACTGGCGAAAAGAAAAACTGACCATCTTCTTGGTTTACCAAAGCGTGTGATGTTTGCTCCAGCTGCCGACGTGTGCTGTTGCTTTTCGCACAGAACCTACCATCTCATGTCAACGAAAATAAAACGCCGAACTCTAATCTGGTTCATTGACTTAGGAAGCAGGTCAAGCACCATGTCCTGTCATACCTTCGTGACGTGTACGTTGTTTGCCGAAGTCCTCCGTTATACTCACTTTGTGTAGGATTATGCAAACATTTGCTTTGCTACGGAAATTATCAAAATTAAAGCATTTCCCACCGGAAAGTTTGTTTCACAAATGGATGCAAGTGACAACCTTGCACTGGTCATGCTTGAAAGTAACTAATCGCTCCTAAAGTGCGAAAGAGTGAATTGTCTCCACAAAACGAGTTCCTACGCACAGTATTCTTGGTCGCTTCAGATGCAGCATATATAGGTGGAAAATATTCTCCTAAATTCTCCACGATGCATTCTTCCCGCATGGCTGAAAAGACATCGAGTGGATTTTGCGGATATCCGTCTCCTACAGTTTCATCCCTGTGCTCTTGTAATCAATCAAACACGCGTGTTCTGAAACACAGCGGTTAAAGTCCATGCATTGCAAGGGGCAACACTCAGCTGATTATAAGCCACAATGGTTCTACGAATAATGGAAACATTTCGGTCAATCTCCATGGCTGTCTCATTATTATCTATTGAAGCGACATTCGCAGCGCGGGCAGCAGTAAAAGTTGCTTCCATCATGAGCTACAGGGTCGATGAAGGCAGATGATGGATCCGCCTAAACATCTGAAGTGGTTTCTCTCATCCCAGAAATAATATTTGGATAGGCGTCTTCTTTATAGACACGTTTATTGCATATTCTAATGGCATCTACAAGCGAGAGTGATTGAAGACTACAAACATAGTAGCTCTAACCTCACTATCAAATATAATGGAGATCCATCGGTTTATGCAAGGCCTCCTTTACCTCTATGAAAGATGCAAAAGGGTCCTAATTGCAAGGTTGCCACAAGAATATTCGTTTTGTTGTGGCGAAAAGAAAGTAGCGTTAAATATTCAATCGAATACCCTTTTAAATGACCCCACCATCATCTGCAAGCAGAAACTTTCAAAGGTTTTCGTTCGTTTCATTTTAAAAAAGGACTTCTGTTTTACTTTCATCCAAGTTATATTTTAACACAAAAACGATGCACTTCACAACTCGTTCGTTTTTACTGAGCAAACCAAACACATCAATCATCACCTGGCCAGCGTCATCAGCATGGCCGTTAACGTGGTCCTGTGCAGAGTGTCCGTTGTCATGGTTGTTGGTTTCTTCATCAGACGAACTTTCGCTCTTTGAGTCTTCAATGTCGTTCTTCGACACGCCTGAAAAAGTGTTTGTGACGTCACAATCGTGATTCTCATGACACCGCAGTGCGGTTTTGAACCACGTGTGGTTTTCTCAGTGAATGACGTAGACTGTGACGTACACTGCAAAACGCCGCCATTGGACTCTCTTTATTTGGCAAAACTAACAAAATAGTTGGCCTTTGCGAAAAAAGCAATGTCAGTAGTGGGAAGGTTTTTCTTAATATTGCATTTTGACCAATGTCACAGGTCTAAAGATGATAAATTTCTTTGGCATTTCGTCAATGCTTTTGTTGTATTTGTAGTAACTAAACCCAACGGCATCATTCGAGTGAAAGCTATCGTCGTTCAGATCTCGAGTGATTCACGATTTGCCCGCCACTCCCTATAGAAGCAAATGATGCCATTCCATTATTTACTACAAACCCAGGTGCAAACCTCACCATGGTTCAATGGAAAGATAATAAAAGATGCCTGTGATGGAACAGCTGTACATATGCACACAGTCTCGCACACTCCACACAACTCAACAGTCCAAGCGCCAACCCGGGTTCACTGATTTGTTTGATTTGACACAGTTGTCAGCAACAAAAGGTGTGCTTATTGAAAACAACCAACAAAAATTTATTTAAATGAGAAAAAAATTCTTGAAATTTGAAAGAATTATTGAAAAAATTTTTCTGAATAAATTTTATCGAATGTATCGAATGAGTCTTGCCCATGAAACGAGTTAGTTTGCAAATGGCGCGAACATCATTAGATGTTCAACGCTACACAGCAACTACAACCAATACTTAACACAATGTACGATTGATGCCAGCATGATAGGTGCACAAAACAAAACATTTGGAATGCAAGTTTGATTTAGCCCAGGGGTTCCCAACCTGGGGTACATATACCCCCAGGGGTACATTCGCCTGGTCGAAGGGGTACATTTAAAGTTAGCAATAGAAGAGAAAATTATATGCACATGCCATTTATTTCCAAATATTTATACATATATCATACATCAGTGAATAATGTTTTCCAAAATCCTTATATGCTTATTGTTGAATATATCTATGAATAATCATGATAAAATATTTTGTCATAAGAAATTCTAGGGGTACATATTCATCTGTTGAAATGCTGAAGTGGGTACATGATAAGAAAAAGGTTGGGAAGCCCTGATTTAGCCGAACAGAAGCTTATTCGAGAAAACATCAGTTTCAGTGAAAACCAGCCGTGGCACGAAGTCAGCAAAACCTCAGAACTTTGAACTTCGATGTAATGGTGCCGATACATTGCCACGCTAGCAACAAGTCCACCAACCATTCGTTTCGTTTCTAGAATCCTCTCCATCTTCACCCCCGCGATGAGTTCCATGAGTTGCTGCCCGCTTTTCTTTCTCAAGTTCATCGTCGTCAAGATCTGAAAAAAATAGCATTTCCAACAAAGTTTCAGCCAAAATATATGTTATTAGTTCAAAAGCAATGATCAAAAGAAAGGACCGCATTGCAGAGGCGCATCTCTCTTTGATGCTTGGTCAGAAATACAGAGCCATCCGATATTTACACTAAAAGATCAATGAAGTGATGTGAAACGTTGGCATCAAAATTCCCGTGACTCAGAAAAAGGATAATGATCATGATCGGGAACATGTAACAAAACTGCAAAAGACTTTATAAAAGACAGGAAAGGGTTTCCTTTTGCTTCAAATAAAATGTTTGGTTTCAATCTGTGATAGGACTATTTCCAATCTTCTTTCAAGATTAGTATCAGTACTCAGAAATAAATAATCGGCGTTAACGAACGAAAGACCGGTAATAAACAACTCATTTTAATGTGGATGACAGCATTGATAGAAGCATCATTTTACAGGCAAAATAGAAAACAAGGGGAAAACAATCCTCAACAACTGAGACAGTTGACTGCAGAGACCGTTCTGAGTTCATTAAAAATCTTATTTTTGAGGAAAATAAAGGCAACAAATGACATGCCAGGTACGTTTGTACTTGCAAAATTGGCTAAAAACCTTGCTGACATCTCTTTCAAAGACTGAGTGTATTTTGAGAGCATTTTGTCATGGAAGCTTCATCATCAAATGACGTTGCGTTTTTCTTTTAAAAAATCGGTGCACTACATCGTAAGACAGTCCAAGAGAAGACAAGACTCTGACACTAAACACGTAATGAATATGGAGACTGGCTAATGAGTTGTTTTCTGCACTTGCCAAAAATGAAATATAGGCGTTTAAAAGACACAATTAAACGTATCAAATCACAGTCCAGTTTGTTAGACTCTTATTTAATGTTTTTTTAAATATATTGCAAAAGCGTTTGAAATATACTTTGTTCAATCTGAAAATACCTACAATTGCAAATGTAATACGCGGCGCTTTTTACCTGGCCCGCGCTACTAAATAAATTATATTGAAGCTGGATTTCCGCCCAGACGCTGAAGAAGTCAGTCATTCTGAAGAAGGGCAAAGACGTTCATGTTTGTCACGGTGTGTTTTACAATCTCACTTCGTTTGAGTGAACGCAACTAACTGAAAATGTTCAGAAGTCTAACCTTCATCGGGGACGTAAACGAAGTGGGGTTTGTCAAGATCATCCTCCTCATCCGCGGATCCTTCGCAAGTGGCGACCGATTCAACTTTTTCTGAAAATCGGCGAAAGACATTGAATTACGTTGGATTTGTGTTCAAGTGTGTCGCGGCTCGAAACATTAAATCATCGACTTGGAATGAAAACTTGTTCCACAGTCAAACTGGAACGCCATCATTGACATCAAAGGGCTTTGGTATCAGTTGAAAAACTTCAACCACCAGCGCAAATAATTTTGTTGCAAAATAATCTGCGTTTCGCAAACACCCAAGCAGCAAACCACAAAATGTTAATTTCATTAAAATGAGCAGAAAATGCCACAGTTTGATTTTAAAAGAGCACCTTCATCTTCATTGTCGGAAGAGGACGAAGACTTGGAATGAGCTTCAGGTTCAACTTCGCTGGCACTGGAATAAAAACGTAGAAACAATAAATAAACAAATAAAGGGAATAAAGACACCTAAAATTTTCCTTTAAACAAGTTTTCGCTTCCTTGGCCAGTGGCACACACTTCTTTCACAAAGATGTTTCCTTATTGGCCACGTGATCTGTGGCTGAGAATGACTAAAGTAAAATGAGTTTCGATTTCCAATTCCAGACGACCGCAGTTCGACTTCACTGGTCTCAATAACGAAGCGCAAATTTCGTCGACGTTCTTACCATCAAGTACTGCGGGCGTGGTTCGCTATTAAATATGTATTCAAGGATTTTTTTGACAAACAAGTCATATGATAACGATGCGAAAAAGTACCAACCTTTCCGTTTTCGTCTCTGTTACCTCCACTCTGTCTTCAGCAACACCTTCAAATAAATCACAAACGAATCGATTAAACGCAAGACTACAAAACTGGTCTCAAGTGCAACCTAAACAGTCTGTATCCTGCACTTGTTCTTGTCTGTTCGACAGGTTGAAAACAACCCATACTTCCAAATGCAAGGCGACAATTAACCTTGAAAACGTTCATCAACCCCAGGAGATTAACGTTGAGATGTTGCTTTTACATTACTGTATGCAGGGAATTTTCAACAAGTGATTTAAAAAGTGACACACACAGCCGGTAAGCGGTCTCTTTGGACGGCTGTAGCATAACCACTACTCGTGCGAGCTGCGCAAAGCATCAGACACCCTTCTAGTTCTATAGTAGTTTGCAGGCATTTTTTAATGAAAGTAACATTTTGCACCATGATCACTACAACCTGCTGCAGTGAGCTACACTGTGTTCATCGCTGCATGCATTTCAACGAGCTTGAAAACAGGAAGGCGAGAAACCCGCGCAAACTTTACCGTCATCTGAGGGGTAGATGAAGTGGGGCTTGTCGGGGTCGTCTTCTTCGTCGTCGTCTGCTGGGGTTTCGGGGACCACAATAGAAAGTTCGCTAGCATCGGTCACTGTTTCATTTCTGGCCTGGAATGGGGACAAATAAAGAACTAAACCTTCAGGAGAACATACGACTTGGAGGTGGATTGACACTTCGCATGTAAATAGTACAGGTCTTGTAAAATGGATCAAATCCCATAGCATAGGCCTTGGACACTTTTTTGTCTGTTGTCAAATGTTTTTACCGTCATCTTTGCCAGATTACCAATTTTTTTTAAATTCGTACTTCGTGCGTAACAGCGACCATTGATGTTAACCTGATCTACACAACAACAAAAAGGTGGTTCTTAACATCGACAGACATTTCACCAGCTCCCTACCATTCTTGATGCTTTTGAAATGCTCATTAACAAATTATTCAGTCGAACCATCGGCTGCTGAGATGACGTCAAAGCAAAAGCAGCCTCGCGAAATAACGAGAAAATATGCGGATTTGGTCATTGTTTGATCACAACCTTCGCACAATCAACAACAACGCGAAAAGCAGCATGAGCATTACTGGTCATGCGATGCGACTTGCGGAGCGCACCGCGATAGCACGTCACCAGTGAACAAATCATGCACGCAATGCATACCTTGACTGCTTGCGTGGGAGTGGAGGTCTCCATGGTCAGTTTCTGGTCAGGAGCAGGGAAGGGAAAGGGCGTGCTCACGTGTCCTGGGGTTTGGTGGGGGGAGCCGAGTTCCGCCACCAGGGCGTTAAAAGCTGCACGAAAATGACTTTTTCAAAAAAACAGTAAATATTGTTCGGCGAAAAATGCAATGCGCAAACCATTGCGAAAGATCCTATGAATAACCTATTGCGCATATTCATTTGAGGTCTGTCTGTTGCTGGCTTTATACAGCAGCAGTCGAGTTTATGGTTTTACTTTGGGGGGTTTGCAGCCAACATCAGTCAAATGTAATTGACTTTACTAATTAGTTAGCTTTTTGTTCCACGTGGTCGGGAATGTGAACTGAGTCACTAAATTTATTTCTTTTTGTTTCAGTTTCAGCCATCGTTGCGCACGTTCACAACAAATCCTATATTGGCTTGGCAAACTCTGCAATGAAACCTTAAATTCTGGGCTTGACATTTAGAACATAAGCTGAACACAAATACAAACCTGACGTATCGTTGTGTGCACTTTCATCAGCGCTCGCATGTTCGTCAGTAAACGCAGAATCTTCCAGAAGAGGAAGCAAGTCGTCTCTTCCGATTTCTTTGAGAGATGAGCTCAAGCGTTCGTCTGCCGAAAAAAAAATTATCCAGTCATTTGGTTTTGCTGATAAAGCTGATGTCAGAGGTCTTGAAATCTGGTCGTAGACTACCTGCCTACGTGCAATGTTGATCAAATATTTGGCTTCACGAATACAGCATGTTTATAGCTTAAGAATATTAACAATGTGCATACAAGGATAACAAACTGTCCGTCCTGCAATGAAACGGCCATGATATCTTATGTTGATAGTATGGTCGAAATAAAAAGAGGATGTGTGAGTAGAAAAGACTTGAGGAAAAAGACGCAAAATGACCAAATTTTTTCAAACACCCTCAAACTTGTCTTGGCATCGTCACAAGGCGCTATCCGCTCTCCTGAACGTTATTACTTGCATTAGTTGGATACCAAGGGAAACATGTCTCAAGCACTGAAGTTGTCAAATTTCTACATGGCCATGTTGCTAGTAGACAGACAATTATCGCAAACATGTAAGCGATCAGCCACAAGCGCATGTAACCGATGAACGTTAATCGTTTGGATTTTGCATTTGTGTAGAGTCTCTGAAAATGCGACGCTTCGAAAACGTATTACAGTCAAAAACAAAACAATTATGATGTTCTTTATAAGTGTTTACGATTTTTTCAGCAATCAAGCATGAGTGTGACACTTTGTCAGTTAAAGCAATGTTCTTTATAAACAACTGTTAAAATCCTCACGCATATCTTGCAATGGCATAATACTTTCTGAGAACATAAAGTGAAATCTGGTATTCCATGCACAGATATCTTTTTAAATACACAGGCCCTTGCATATTGCAATTCTTCAGTCGAGACCAAACTAAGGTGGATGTGACACTTATGATTGTAGAAAATGTTAGACTTTTACCAGAAGCTTGATCCCCTTGGGTGCGCATCCACAAGCAAAGCATGGCAAGGCTCATTTCGCCAGCGGTTTGTCCGTCGCATTCTTTTTGAACATGCCACACTTCATCGGGACTCAAACCAAGAGCGCCAGCTAACTGCGGCCACTGTATGCCAATCTGTGACGCTAGAGCGCGATGCCGTGCTTCTGCGAGCTTGCTGTTGACGTTTCCTGAAACAACAATTCAGGTTGTTTGAGAAAAAAGATCAGTCAACATACCTAAGAAACAATGCAATAATTTGTCTCATTCGGTAACTACATCCAAGCACCGCAATGACAACCAACTTATAGATTTGGCGTTAGAAACTGAAACGCATTGGCCAATGTCTGCGGTTTCATCCAGAAAGCAATTGATCTTCATATGTGGTCCTAAAGTCAAGCGACATGGAAGACAAAAAAATATTTTTTTTGCTGGAGTGTTCTGCAAAGCAAAACTTATTTTTACGGTGCCGACAACTTGATCAAATTTTAAGCACTATCAAGCTCTCACGTTTCCAGCTGTTGAAACATTTAGCGTACAGTTGATATATATACATTTAAATGTATATCATGCAAATACCTTTCTGGTCACCTGAATGTTTTAAGCTTGACTACTGGTGTCCGAAAGTCATTTTCATTCTAAAAACAAGCATAAAATTTTGAGAAGCCATTATTTCTTCAAACAGTCCTTGTTTTGCATTTATGACGTAGAAATTTCCGTGCCTGGTTTTAATTACACTCGTGCAGCTCATAGCATGCTCGTGGGTGTGTACGACAAGAGGAATCGCTAGCAGAAAATATCGCTTGTCTATCTGTGATCAGGATTTAATTTTACTGTGCCAGTATCGTTTTTGCGCTGCACGTTCAAGACACCTGCTGGCACAACCGCATGCACTGAAAGCCAACAAAGTACAATCATGCAGGTGAACCCAGGAAAACTAGCGTATCAAAACTCGCTTGTACTATTTGACAAAAGAACATTGAGGAACTGTGAAACAATTTGTTTGGTTGATAAGAATAGTTTTTGTGCCTTGCAACAAATAACCAGGAAGGTATAGTTTTGATTGACAGCAAAATTGCAACATCAAACTGTAGTTAACCCACGACAACTCAAAACCATGACAATGTTATAATGAAGCTAGCAGATTTGGTTGAACCGGTATTTCACAACAGTTGACAACGTTGTAGACAACACTGACACATCAGGGAGACGCCAAATGTACAAACTTGGTTTTGTCAAGTCAGTTGCAGAAGAATTGTTCTGTGAGGTGGAGGATTTTAATTCCGAGGAAACCACTAAATCGTCCCCAGCAACATTTTCTCGAAAGCTAGTTGATGCACTGGACGCAAGAAGGCTTCCACCAGGACAACAATAATGATCCTGTTGAAGTTCTGTCTCTCTTTCTGAAAGGCCAGAAGTATTTTGAGCCTCTCTAACCCCTTCAACTGTCAGTTCCGATCTTTTTGAATCTTCTGGTTTCCATTGGCTATCGTTAATTAAAGGAGAACTGCAAACATCAGGAGTGATGGACAAAGTATCAGCTTCTTCCTCAATCTCCCTTATAACAGACCAACAATTGCTTGGCGTCAAGTCAGGCGATAAATCTGTGCTAGATTCACTTTCAGTTGATTCATCTTTTTCGCGCCTTGACATTTTAATCCTTTCTTGTTTGGAATCTAAAAAAGGTGCCACCTCGTCTTGCAAAGGTTGATTAATATCTGCTTCAAGCTCGTGGGTCACAGAATATGTTGCACCTGTTTGCGAAATCACAGGCAGAGAACGACTTTTCGTCATCTCCACAATGGAAGATGACACATAGGTGGGTTGTTCTGTGACAAATGTCCCGGATGACAAGGTTTCTATGGTCACTAGCGGGTCGAGGGTCAGCATGCCCGGGGTCATTTCACGATCAAGGTGTTCAGCAAACCCCGGGCTTTTCGCTAAAAAAGGATCAAGGGTTTGTTTTGCATCGTCAGTTTCAAAAGTCGATTTTTGCTCATCACGTTTGTTGCGTGGCTTGGGAGACCTCGGGATACCCGATGGGTGTTGTTTCGGGGGAATTACCGAAGAAGAAACAACGTGCGAGGTGGTCACGACAGTCGTGCACCTGGCCTGTCGTCTTTTAATACGTTTTTCCCTCTCTTCAGCAGGCGACAGCTTGTACGTGTAAACGCCCTCACGCAGAGCGATGTACCGTTCGTTGCTGGTCGTCCGGCTCACAAACGGATCCGCTCGGATCACTTTTGTTTCCTGTTTGGGGGAAGCGACGCCACTGCGACGCAACTTCCGGGCTGTGAACGAACCAGTTGACGACGACCTGGACACTGTGGACGACCCCGATCCTGGGCTGAGTGGGGCGTCTGTTGAGCCGAGTCGCTCTTGTCGTTGAGCCACAGCCTTCTTCGCAGGTTGGCTGGGCGCTTTTCGCACTGGGAGTCTGGACACGGACGTGGAGCGACGCACTGCGAAAGCACTTTGATTTTGTCTGGTTGCAAAACCATCTGGATGATGATTCAACGACCGAATCCTCGACGGCAAAGAGGAAGATAGCAGCATCGGTTTCAAATCGGGATTGTCTTTTCTTTGCGACGATTTTGATTCTACTGTTGCTGACATGCTCCTCCTCACCACTGGTATCCGGCTGGAGCATTTTATTTTGCGTGCTGAGGTATTGGTCACTTGGGTTTTAAATTCAAGTGTTTTCTCTTGCCGACTGGGTGCTTTAGTAACCTCACTGCTGTAGGACGGTTGAGAACCAGAACCAAAACAAGACAGGTTGACCGCAGGTTGCAAACGTTGGTCAGATTCGTCGCATCCAACGAACCGACAGACTGTAGCGTCCACACTGTCCATTTCAATGCAGTCCAAATCATCTTGCTCCCTTCCGCATTCCTCTCCTCTGTAAGCCGTGCAATCTGTCGAATCAGAAAAGCTTTGCTGGTCTAGGTATGATTCTCTGTTCGTTGCTTGGTCGTAAGCGAGTGCCATGTACGACAGATCCTCAAATCGTGCAGCTTGGGCACATGCTTGCTGTCTATCCATTACTTCAAGGTAGTTTTCCGCTTCAGAAACAACCGCAGTTCGGTTAGAAGATGGCGCATGTTGACTGCTTTCTATTGCTGCCTTGAACATTGAGAACTTCTCAGCAAAGGTCTTCATCATTTGGCCATCTGCAGCACTTGTATCAACGTCATCATCCGTAACCAAAAAGTCTTTGTCTAACCGTGACGCACAACCAGCATCCGCAAACAAAATGGATCTATCACTTGCGTGCTGATTCGGGGCCGGGATCGACTGAGCTGCGAACGTCGACATAGCCATGTAACCAGAGGATTGGTTTTGCATCATGTTACCACATGTTGCTTCAGCATCATTCGAAGTTGTTTCATCCAGGTGCGGATTACCTGCAGGCACAACTGTTGCTGCTCCTCCGCTGCTTGATGACATTTCTGAGGTTTGCGACTGCAGGGCAGAGGGGTTCACTGCTTCACTGAGGTCGACTTTGGCGGCAAACTGTGTATGCATTGCTGCATACAATTCTTCGGCACTGCAAAACTCTGCAGAGTCAAACTGGCGTGATGTGGCCGTGGAATCTACAGAACACGTACGATCAACTTGTTTAGCGACCTTATAGTAGGAAAACTCATC
>Ga0210059_1000874_pt1 | contig 42506 bp, 25 predicted proteins | sample Ectturendosymbi2_FD_188042 | JGI IMG/M metagenome (GOLD analysis project Ga0210059, IMG submission 188042) | Ecteinascidia turbinata endosymbiont from Florida, USA - Sample 2 (SPAdes) (version 2) | ecosystem: Host-associated > Tunicates > Ascidians > Unclassified | place: Key West, Florida... | reverse complement strand
CCCGCAAAAGTGCTTCCGATCGGGCCTGGCACTTGCTAAGACCGCCCCTGCTAAATGTGTAGCCCAGCGTGGTCCAACTGCTTTTGACCTACCTACGGGCCATTTTACAAAAACGTGACAATTTTCGGGCCACGTCGACAAAATGATGTACAAAAAAAACAGGGTTCACAAGATTTGAAACTAAAAAGAAGATAAGTGAGTGCGTCGTTGAAATTATTACAAAATTGCCAATAGCAAATTATTACAAATCCTTATCAGTGTGATGCCTGTGATCGAGGCTTCTCTGACACTATCGTTCCTTTATCAATACCAATGTTAGTGGTAGCAAGTCGGAGACTATCGTCCAGTGTTCCGCCTGCCATTCGATTTCTGTTTTCACAGTTTACTTGCTTTATTGTAGAAAATGTATTCTCACACGTTTATATTTCCAAACATATTTTTATTGCGAAATCTTTCAGTTTGGGAAATCTTTCTTTACTGACTAATTTCCAGAAGCTCCAACGTTTTGATTTAAATCCTGTGTAGTAGTGGTTGAAGACAGTTTTTTGCAAAACTGCCAATCCTGAACTGAAACTGTGTCTCCACAGTAGTTCTGCTTTTTGTTTTCGGCAAATACTTCGCAGAAATTGGCCTCAAATGCAACTTTTTAACATTATGAATTTGCATCTTTAAATTTACGTGACAACCAACGTTACAGCAAAGCCGGTTACATTTCTGCACGAAACAAATCATGGCTGCACTGTGGTCTCTCACACGTGCAGCTGTTAAACTCTTATTATTTCAAGACAATGACCTTTCTTACAGTATACAACCAGTGATTCCTATAAAAATCACTGGTACCACACAGGGTGAAATGTCTGAGGGAAGCAGAGCAGTGAACAATCTTTTGCTGTCTCTAGAAACTTGGAAAATGCTAAAAACTGTTTTATCGAAGCGAAAACTTATAAAATATCAGAATTAGTGATACCACGTGACACTCTGTTTCATCATCAGCTTGACTTCGCTACGCATCTAAGATGAAACGTGACAAATGTCATTTTTGTTTTTGCAACCTCTCAAAATACAAAACGTAAAGAGAAAAATGTGGGGAGGACATAGCATATTATGCCCCCCGTATGAAAAATTGAGGCGGACACGTTCCCAGTGTCCCCTACCTAATTGCGCCCATGATTGTTAGCGCATTGGATAATTCAGTAAAGTTGGCTGATTGGAGGGAATGTTCTTTTTGCAATTATAGGCTATTGCAAGGATTTATTTTGTACCGGAACTTGTTTGATTTCCTTCTATGGCTCGTTGTTCTAAAGCGTCTCGGTTTTGAATCACAAAAATATGGTATTCCTATATGCACTAGCATCATTAAATTTTACGCTGTCTGTTTCTGAATACGTGACAACCATCGTTACAGCAAAACCAGTTACATTTCTGCGCGAACCAAATCCATGCTGTACTGTGGTCTGTCACATGTGCAGCTGTAAAACTATCACTGTTTCAAGAAAATAACCTTTCTAACAGTATACTATACAGAGTAAAATGTCGGACAGAAGCAATAAACCATCTTTCGCGGTCTCTAGAAACTTGAAATGTCATTTTATTGAAGCTATAACTGATAAACTAACAGAATCCAGTAATACCACACCAAACTCTGTTTCAACATCAACTTGGCTATGTGTAACATCTAACATGATAAGCACTTCATACAGAACGTGGCAAACGTCACTTTTGCTTTTGGAACTTCTCCAAATACAAAACCTGAAGAGAAAAAGTGGGGGGGACATCGCATATTATGTCCCCCGTGTCCCCCACCAAATTGCGCCCATGCATGGAGCACTGGTGACGGGAAGAGTTACAGCAACCAGTAACAATCAAAGGCAGCTTTTTACTGTAAGCAGCTATAAATGACAAAAATTGTTCGAGCGATATACCCAGCTACGACTCTTTCCGAAGAAAAGTATTTGCCAAAGTTATTTCACGTTTCAAATCATTTTCACTAATTGAATATGATTTGTGAATTCTTTCAAGTGTGTTTCTGATGGAAATGTTTGGCCTCTGCGGCAAAGAGCTGAAATACGCGAAAGAATTGCTTCTGAATCATTACTGAAAATCCGTACAACATTCTATGAGGTGGCAGGACATTTGGGTAGAGTTAAAACTGCGGTCACGAACCACTTACATAAGATGTTTCGTAGTGGTATACACAAGGCAGCCGAATGCAATACCACAGCCAGGAAAATTGAGATAAAACCTGAAACCAATTCCTAAGGCTTTCACAAACCTTTTGCTACTGGGACAAGAAACAATCTGCTGCCCGTAATATAATCAGGGCTAGCATCGATACAGAACCAAAAATAAGGACGGCTGAGGAAAATTTGATTTCATTCCCTAATAGGAAAATAATTGTTTCTGTTTGCACGACTAACCTCAGATCATATATTTGCCTACTTATCACCAGGAACCATTTTCTTCAGCAGTGTATTAATCTCGACATCCTTTTTCGAACTGTCACGGAAAACGTTTATTTCGCTTGCTCATTTCTTGAATCAATTAAATGCTAAACCTTCGCTACAAAACCAGCTTTCCTAACCAGAATAGACAGCTTACAGTGCTAACAATGCCTGATAGTGGGTTACGTCCTGGGCTGCAAGATTGTGCTTTTATGACATCAAAAAAGTTTGATTACAAAATGTTCACGATGAGATGGAAATGGTCTGTATATCTATCAGATATTGCGTGTATTTAAATTTGTTATGCTACAGGAAATAAGGACGGAAGTCACAAATAGGATAAATCTTAGAAATGAGGAGTAAGAACAGTAATATTTTCTAAGATGTAGTACTGCAAAATAAGGATAAATCTTAGAAATAAGGACGGCGTGGTAGCCCTGAATATAATCCAGCTCCATCTCACACTGAAATGCACGAAAGATCAATCTTCCCTCTTCTGTGAGTGTTTCTTAGTTTCGAAATGGAGTTTTCAACACTACCTATACGACCACTGTCTGACTAAATTTCACGCAGGACCCGAGCAACCCCTGTTGTGTGTCGTCACAACCCGACTGTCCCGACCGTTAGTTACCCGACCGTCAAAAACAACAACACAGCTTATCATGCATTTGGGAAATATCGAATGCAGGTTAGAGAGTTTCTAAATCATCGTTTAAGATATTGCTAGCCGAAAGTTATCGCATATCTCTAGGGTTGTCAGTTGGCCGGTGTTTTACCTGCCTTGCCGGTATTTACTGCTACTGCAATTTAGCAGAGGCCGTTAAAAGCCCGGTATTTTGAATCAGTAGTCTGAAGCCGATATTGTGAAAACAAATAATTTGCCGTAACTTCAAAAAGAACTAATGCAGAATTTCTCAAATCATAATTGACTCTTGTAGTGAATCTTGTTTCTTCAGCGAAGTTTATTTGCTGCTGTTGACGCAATCCTTAGTGCGATTGTCACGTCACACCAACACCGAAATGTAACGAATCAACCAAAACACGGGCAAATTATTAACTGTGGTTTAACAATACAGATTGTCTCTGTTTTCCCTGCGCCGCTTACGAATTACCACACAGCTTAGATCTGGCGCTGTTGACAAAAAGGCCGGTATTTTTACACAACGCATTCGGCAAACCTACATGTGTCAACCAAACGAACTTAAACGGGAAATTAAGAAACAAACTGGGGGCCCAACGGGGGGGCCAAGCAATAATCTGGGGGGGACATGGCCCATCCAGGTCCCCCTTAGAATTGCCACTGGGGGGCAGCTCGTCCACTGCCTACCATCAGTTACGCCACAGGGTATTAGTGTTTGTCAAGCTGATGAAGTAGATAAAAAAGCATAAAATTCTAACAAAACTAGCACAAAGTTGTTTGCAAAAGTTGATACTTCGACCCATTTAATTAGACTACGTTAATCGGTATAACATAATGAATATCCCATTCGCTACTAAAATAATTAAATATTTTTAAAAATGATCTTCACTCTGTTTGCTTTTTGATTAAAAATGCATTTGAAGTCTCACTTGCTGCTTTAAACATTCGCAAACTCAGGCGTTTTAAGGTATAGACTTATATATTTTACTATCAAACTGAAAAGCTTCTGTAAACTCAAATTACTGCTAAACAAAAAGAGAGACAAGAAATGCAGCAGCAACGCATTCTTTAAAGCGTTTTACCTTTGTTTTCGTCGGCGCATTATTCAATGACGAGCAGCTGGTTGGAATGTATCACTGTAATACAATAATAGCTTTGATTTTTGAGGAATTTCCTATCTTTTAACACATTTGGGTCAGACATGGACGAATTCGAAACACATGATGCGGCAATTCAGAATCTAGATACTGTGCTCATTAAGACAAAAAAGAATGTTCACCCGGTACTTACTGACTGCAACTTAGCAAACACGTGCCCGGGTTTAGACCAGTGGTTCTTAACATTTTTGTTATCATGCCTACCTTAGGTAATGGGCCATTGTTTCAAGACCCCCTGACTTTAAATCAGCTGTAAAAACAAATGTATTTGTAAGTAAATCAATGATCAAGCATTCCATGTTGTAGGACGCGTAAGGGCTCTCGCTTCCCCTGGAAATTTATTGACGCCCTCCCGGATTAAGAACCACTGCTTTAGACAGGTTCTTACAATATCTCAGAAGATCACGTTGTTGGTAAAGAACAACACTGTGATGGCGTTTTATGGGATAACCGCAAACGGAACAAAGTCAATGATGAAAATGTCTAGTGTTGGGGCTTTTATGAGATTCAGAATCGTTCTAAGAGAGAATATGTTGCTCCTGATGTCTATTACTCGTGTCTTTCTTACTGCCTTTTCCGTTTTTAACCTATTTGAAATACATCTTGGTGTATGTCACAATGCAATGACCCAGCTGCTGCATTTTGTGTTGAACGAGAATTTATCTTCACTACAAAATAAACTAGTGTGCTCTTCGTGCAGCATCTATGTTGAAATAATACCGTAGTCTTATGTGCGTGAAAGATGGACATTTACAAAGCCACAAAACATCCCATCTCTTCATCTCCTTCTTCTTCTTCATCTTCTTCTTCATTTGAGCCGGTTATTTCAATTCGAACCCTTAAACGTCGATATTGAAGGACAGTTACCCTCCAGACCGCAATGTGTACATGTTACTAGTAGTGGATGAATACTCATGGTTCCCATTATTTTTCGCTTATTCTGATGTGCTATCCTTGACTGTTATCAAATACTGGGACCAGCTGTTTGTGCAGTATGGCGAATAATATTCTTGAGGGTTTTGGGCGTTCTTTCAAATCTCGTGAAGTGAAAGAGTACCTGATAAAACGTGACACAGCAAGAGGTCACTACAGCACTTATCACCCTATCCGCAATTCACAATTAGAATGTTACAACGCGACTATACATTATGAAAGGCAATTGGACTGGCGCTGAAGTCGCTTAACTTGCTTTTAGATGTGTGGGAAAGTGCAGTCCCGGAAACGTTACATTCTTTCTATCGTTTTTGTACAAACAGCACTCACGTGAATTACTTCTTGATTTTGTTCAGCCGTTTCCGATGGGGAAAAATTGCCTGTGTGGTTGTCTCGGACAGCATTTATGAAAATCCACGTACTTTCGAGACTAAATATGATGACTTGATGGAAGAAATGGTATTACGAACCTTATGTACGCTAATGTACAGTATAGCGTATAAACGGAAGAGAACAAAAAGTTTCGCTGTGTAAATTGACACAGTGTCCAAGAAGAGGTCAGTCGGACAATGCCACTGGTAAACACTGGACCATTGGATGTGAACAATTGGGAAAATTCTGTGCCTCTTACTAACGCCAAAACGTTGAGTGATCCGGGTGAAAGTGTAATACGCAGGCACCGATTAACTACGAAACATGCAGCATTGATAAAAGTACTTCTCCCGCTGCCTCTCCAGCACCAACGCGATCTACGCGAAGCATTTGCGGGATACCACGTAAACGATATGGCGACGATATATTGCTCTTGGCGGTTGAATGTCGTGATAACATGATGAGTTGCTGACAACCATTTGTAGTTACGTGGATTTGCAGTTGGTTGTAGCATACATGCTGATGGGCAGAGCGTTTATGCGATTTCACAGTGAACATTTTCAGTTCGTCTAAATCATTGCAAGCGCAGTTCGTGGGATGATGATTTTTAAATTTTCATTTCATTGCTTACAGTCACTTTACCATATGTTTCGATTGTTTATATGTCATATACAGTAACGTGTTCCTTTGCTGGGTGAGAGTTTGAAAATGAGGCAACACCTCAGCATTATTTTTCAATAGCACCTCTTCTGCAATTGCTTTCATGCTAAAAGACAATAATTTTACACGGCGGTGAGCAAAAGTATTTGTGAAGCTGCCATTGTGTTTGAGAACCAGCCATTTTCCAACAAATAGAACAAACCATTTGAGGAAAATTCATCCTTAATTGCGTCCATGTATTGGATTCTTTTTTACATGACAAAATGGCCAACACCGTAGGCTGAAGGTGATAGTAACCCAGAATTATTTTGGAAATGAGAATAATTTTTATGAATTCATATGCATCCCTTCCCTCATAAGACAATTTTCACGGTATTTGCCTTCAAAGGAATTTCCATATATGCCAGGAATTTTTTATCAAATTTTTCAGGAAGGAAAAACAACTCCTTAACAACAAACAAAAATCAGCGCAATATCCACATTAATAATAACAGTTACAAATCATTTCGAAAAATTATATTTGAGGACCAACTGCAGGAAAAATGCTACGAGTAAAACTGATTTACAAGCTTAAGCGTGGTATTTGGTCATAAATGATGTTACTGACATATTTAGGCAAGATCTTTTTATTTATAAACGCGTCATATCGCCGATGAAGTTTATTCTTGTCCTTTTGTCTATCAGTTTCGCAGCTCGTTATCCTCTATTCAGTCACCCCTTAAACACGCGCTCATGACTTGAACAATTTCAATCGGAACAAAGCTGCACTGAAAAGCATTTGACCCAAAACGTCATTTCCGTCGAATTTCTTTCATTTGTTTGCATGCTGCTCTCGTGTCTTGTTCCATAACGCCTTTTTTTCAAACATCTAAATAAGCACTCCAAAAGCTGCTGTTGCGTTGATTTTATTTCATTCTGTTGTTAAAGCCATTTAAAGAAATATGCGTAATGTCTTTGCCTAGATGAATTTGTTGTTAAAGACATTATCAAACAAACGCGTCATGTCTTTTTATGAATTGATGGAATTCACGTTGCCCTGTTGTCAGGCATCAGTAAATATTTTCAATCGATCAGAAAATGCACTTCAAAGTTTCGATCCAACGTTGCTTGTATCAAGCGCAAACTTCGATTCTGACTTGCGAAGCTTCTTTTTGTGCCACTTCCCAGAAAAGAACAACCAAACAAAAAAGAGATCGTTCATGACCGTGACTCCGCACAGCAAATAAATCTGCATAAAAACAACAGTTTATATCCGTTTATTACCGCATATTCTACAATGTAAAAGAATGTGATTGCTTAAAACAGACTTTACTTCGATCTTTAACGGAGTTTCTGTGACCACTTAAAACAGTTCAAGCAAGGTACAGCTTACAAATATCACAAATGTTCATATTTAGTTAGAAACGTCTCTAACTGCGCATCACAAGTAGGCTTACTTGGCATTATTTTCTGAAGAAACTGCTTGTTTGTTATCACAGCGTCACAAATATAAAACTATTTCAAAACAGGGGTTTGAGTGATATCTAATAGAAACAAAATCGGGTTTTGCAAGATAAAAAAAATAATCCAATTCTATTTTCAAACCCAAAACAAGTACAACAACTTTTCAGAAGTGATCTGAAAAGCACAAACTTACAACTCCAAATGGATATTGATCAAAAATAGCTCCAGCTGCTGGAGGCATTGACATTGCCCCAAGAGTGTTTCCAATAGCGAAAAGACCAATATACGACATGGAAACATTGGTTATGGTAGACGTGTAAGAAATCCCTGCATTCAAAAGATATGCGTCGCAAATTCGCAGTTAATATGTGAAATCTTCAGGTTATTCCGAACAACAAAAACAAGGCAATGCACTTGCTTGATTTGCAGTGTCTATCGCAAAAGAAGAAATGTCCCTTAACTCAAATCACATTAGTTAAGTCAAAATTTCTTTCATATGCAATCTTACTTCGAACTACGCTGTTTCGAATATCTGAAATAAAACCGCGTGGTGTATGTATCTGATAATTTACTTCTCAGATGTGATCAGGTTTGATGTTAATTCTTTAAAACTTTTATCCATGAACACATTTTTGCATAAGGAAGGAAACACAAATTTGCAAAGTCTTTGAAACGTAGAAGATTTGAAAAGTGTTTTTGCATCTATCCTACAATGCAAGCTCTTTCATTAAAGATTTATTGACAAAAAGAAAATTTTTGCGGATCCTCATGCTGTCCTTGTTTTGCACTATGGCGTTTGTAAAAGCACATGCTCTGCACATTTTAAGAAAGCCCCGTTGTTGATTTTACTATAGTTTAAGACCTACAAGTAGAAAACATTTAGCTGCACTGTGAACTGAATCTCAATGAAGTACTAGTTGCCCAGTGCAATACTTTCAAAAACTTACAATTTTCGATACAATTTCACTTGGAGTTCAAACATTTTTGTTTTAAAGCTCTTAAACTGAACCAAATCAATGACGACACGATATCAATAAATATTCATTCATTTAGGAATTGCAACTACATTCTTTGACAAGAAACATTTTTACTTTCGTATTACCACAACGAATCTCCAAATTGGAGAAAGTAATCTTACGCAGAATGCTGCACTTACCGCTGGAATATAAGGTTGCATTACAAAAGCCGAAAAAGAAAGTGACGAACCAGTAAAGAAGCTTGATGTCTCTTCCAAATATAGACAGGAGTACCTACCAAATAGTGTGTGTATTACTGCTGAAAAAAAACATCGTGTCACAAATCCCTAAAGCTGAGCGAATTTCTCCTTTTGCCAATTTTGCTATTGTCTTTGTATTGTATGACGTCTTCAATCCCACACGCAACGCAGTAGGGTTGAACATACATGTCGGTAACAAAGAACACACAAATGCATAAAAGAACACGAAGACAGATATGTGGTGGTGGTAGTAGAAAGGTATGAGCTTGATGGCGCGAACACATTTACTTTGACGAAACACAAGTATAGATGCGCATGGATGGCGTCATCAAGGTTGTTATAAAATAGTGCTGCGATGACTTCCAAATAGACCGATGTATAATCTTCTTGGGGGAGTGGGAAGACGCGAAGGACCAAGGGTCACTTAGGCTGCAGACCTCCCTAGGGCAAAGCTACTTCTTGTGTGAAGGGAACAGTTTATAGCAGTAAGTAAAATTTTGTTGCTCTGAGTTTACGTATAGTGGACTCATTAGTGCTTTAATGTTTGGTGCATTTTTACTGCGAACAAAAACTGTTCCCTTTCAAATAATATTCCATTCGCGTTTTAAGGCAATGCACTCGTTTGCGAACAGTCCAACAGTTGTTACGATAACCTGAAAACCTACATCACCGCAGTTGGTCGCTTTTTCCGTTGCGCATATGAAAGTTCCACGCTTTGTTCATCGTTAGTCCACGCTGAACAGTTAGCTTACAGTGTTACACCAAACCATATATCGTCACGTTGTTCTGACTTCACATTCAAGTGTATTGGAAATTTTGTTGCATATCGGAATATGATCTAAAGAAGCACTCAACTTAGAGTGCTGCTAGAGAATTATTAATGGATACGGTGTTGAGAGCCTTAAATTCGCTTTGCATTGGCTTACACCTGGTTCAAAAAGTTAGATCGTGTATTGGGAGACTGACCTGAGCTCCTGCAACAACTAGGTTGACCCTTAAACTAGTAGAGATCTCTATGGAATCGTAATCGACCGACAACCCACTACATTAGATTCAGCACGACAAAGAACCCTACAAAAGGTTTCGTATGCGCAATGCGGTTATATAGTTTATAGTAGCAAAATGCGTTGCAGGCAAGGTCAAGCAACCAGAAGGAATTGGTTTAACGATGCCATGTAAAACATTTGCTCTTTCACATGTTTTGGAAATATTCGTGAATGCTAAAGAAAAAATGCATCAACACTATTGGATTAGCTGAATTACTGCAATAGTGTCACAGAATTAAAAGCAGGTTGGGAAAAAGACGTCCAACCATGTATTTGGGAAACGAATGCTCAGTCGATATGATGAATCATGCATGGGAACAGAAATTCATTTACTGTTCGGTAGACACATTATTCGCTTTGCGATTGGAGATTAAAGGCATCCCACTACCTTATAAACGAGTTTGATGCGACCAATTTTAGTGAACGCAACAAAAACCGCGTTACAGCACGTAATAGCGTTACATCATTATTCGACTGTTTTCATAGTAACAGCGTTACGCAATTATACCAATGCACCTGGTGAATGTGCACCAACAAAAAAGAATACCAAAAGTGTTTCTAGTACACGACTAACACATTTTTTATATTCCGCTGCAAAAAGTATCAAACACTGTTTATTTTATAATTCCAAATGAAGTTTTCATCATATTTCTGCAGCACCACTAAGTTTACGTGTGAAAAAGTTTGTTTGATTAATTTCCATTGAATCAGTTTCCAACAGTGCACCACATTAACCTCTCAGATGTAAAATAATACAATATCAACTGCAGTTTCTCTCAATAACAGGTGCAAAATATACTCACAATCGATGCAGTGCATCCAATCAAATCATAAACTATCATCGTTACTGGAGTGAAATAATTCGCGAAGAATATGCCAGAACCTCGTCCCACGCTAAATCCAGTCCAAAACAAAGTATTGAGGGTGGAAGCATCGGAAACCTGAAAATATAGTTGTATCGTTTATTGAAATCACTTTTTATGTCTGACGCACCAAAGCCGTTTGTCGCTTGTCTATAAGAAAAGATCAAGACTTGCAACAACTAGGTCTTGATTTCTGTTCAGTCCATAGGACAATATAAAGAAGCGATACTTTGTCAAAGCTTTACCTAACATTGCTTTCTTTGAGATTTGGCCAGAGCTGGACGAAACTCTTACGATGTTTGCATTTCCATCTTTAGTTTCTATTTCAAGTGTTTTTCTTTTCGACATAGCTAAACTAAAACTAAAATCCTCTCGGCCACAAAATTTGAGAAACATCTTACCGAAAAGCTAGCTTCGGAACAAAGGGACACTGAATATATGTAACTTTGGTAAACTATTTCCATAGTGACCAGAGTGAAATAAGAGAAGCATATGGGGATGAACAACCAAATCAACTTTTTCAAAGGTTCTTCCTCGCGGTTCTCCGTTTCCAACTCATGGTTAAATTTCAAGCGTTCTTCCACCCGAGCAATGGCAAGAAACAAGATCAGGAATCCTATAACTAAAGTGAAGGCCCCTGATATGATGTAAGTCCAGCCTACTGGATTAAAACCAGGTGATTCAGATGAGGAATCAGTTGTTACAGAGACATTGTATTCAACCGTAGTCATCTCAATGGTTTGACTTGAGTTATGATTCGGACAACTGTCATCAGCACTTTGTACTTGATCCGCCATTTCCAAAAAAGGTGCAGCTGAAACAAAAAGTGATTTTAACCAAGCTGGTATTTAACTGTCCTGCAGAACTCAAGGTAACGCTGCTTCACTTTTTATAATGGAGGTTTTAATCTCTTTCCCGCATTGATTCTTGAACTCTATTTCCTTTTCATTCAGTCTTACTTGTAACCTAATATGTAGACGCAAGTTCTGTGCGACCTGGGGCTTTCCCCACTCTGTCGAAAAACCTTATGGGGTATTTAACAATACTAAGAATTAAAGAAACCGTCTTTTTGGTATTGTGAAGTTTCACACGTTCCGTCTAATATTTGTAGTCAAACCAAAACTAACCAACACTAGGAAGAGACCAAAACCAGGAAAAATGAGAATATATCTCAAACCAAATAGTGGAACAAAAAATACGTTCGCTGTAAAATGAAGCTGCTCGACTGATGCTATCGGTAAAATAAATTTTATGGTATTGAAACTGTTTTAGCCGTTATTGGTTGTTCAAAGTCAGGTGATTGACAACATTTTTTTCAGTCTGTTCATAACATTTGAGGAAGATGAATCAGATTTTGACACAAATATAAATAGTTTTGAACTGATTCGAACCGAACGGTTTTTGGTTAGCATCAACTTTCGACAATACCTCTCGTGCCGTTTCATACAGAACAAGCATCATCAACTGAACTGGTATCAACCACTGACAAACATCTTCCATTTGTTCCACTCATAACACAGTTAAATCTCTTGCAGCAGGAAAAATCTTGTGAATTTTGTAAAAGTATGAGGACTATCGCTGTGTGCACCTCTTTGGTTCAAATAAAACACGACGTTTTCCAAATCTCTTTTTTCATGTAAATGCAAATGTTTTTTATCTTTTCTTGCCATCTGAAACGATGACAAGAACCCTTGTGCAGGCCCGTAACTATGGGGGAGCGCAGAGGGGCGAAAACCTCCACAAAAAAATGTTCGCCCTCCGTAGAAAAATGTTTGGGACATAGTTCAAAAATTTTGGACCCCTCTCAGAAACTCTTCGCCCTCTCTAGTGCTGATTACGAGCCTGCCCTCGTTTTGAATTTAGAAGCAATGAAAGCAACAACATAGTTGCGACATCAACGTATTCAAAAAGATAATTTGTCAAAAAAAGGAATGAAAGAAGGAAGATGAATAGATTGACGAAGAAAAAACGTCATAATGATCACCAATATTTTTGACAGTAACAAAAGACTTAATGCAAATGCTTTTATAGTGAATTTTTTCTCTCCTGATAAGCGTTCTGCATCGCTTGATTTGCCATCATTTTCATTTTCACGAAAAGACACAACTTCACATTAAAAGCAAATAATCTGATGAGCAAAGATGGGGTCATTATAGGTCATTGCAACACCTGTACGTCATAGTATGGTTTCATTGCTCCTGTGCAAAATTGTTGTTCGAAAACTCAAACTGAGTAATGTGCAAACAAAGTTTGGATTGACGGCATGTACAAAATTGAAGAGGTGCGTAATACAACGTAGCGATCCACAAGATACAGTATATCTGACTTCAAAATATCGCCCCCACAAAAATTACCAGAACATATGAACAACTTACCAACAACCGGTGCTAGCAAAGCTCCGACGCTGAAAGCGAAGTGAAAAGATTGCATGTAAGGTCTTGAGCCTTTCTCACCCCACAAGTGCAGATACAAAGACTGCATAGCTGTTAAAACACGTGTCACAATTTGACGCTCAAGGTCAGCAAAACACTTACAGTTCTGAATTGGTTCACAGCTGGCATCTCTCTGTTTTTCCATTTATACTATTTGTGCAAACCAACACCCAAAGACGCAATTCTATACCTGATCCAAGGTATCCGAACACAAGGCCAGTAATTGCAGTTGTGATTATGAGTCCAGGAAGATTTGTAACCCAAGGTGTTATCAGCATCAAGACTCCGTTCAAAATTATGCCTAAACCTGTGGAAATTTCCATTTTTAGCGAAAAAAACAACTCTCCACATATTCTGATTCTGAATTGTTTTTCAACTTAAAAGCACAATATTTTAAAATATGTTAACGCGCATTTAAAATATGTTAACACGCATCACGGCCCACATAAGATATCTTAAGTAGGCCGTGAACGCATTCACGATTATGGGGTGACTCAGCTTTAAACAAAAGCTGTTATTACTCAATTCTGACCAGAGTCATCACACTTACGAAAGTTCACATTTGTACAGAATCATTGTTAGTCAAGCTCAACATAGCAAGGTGAGCAATCGAGTTGTGCAATCCCCAGTATGAAGCAACTCTTCAGTTTGCGAATTAAACGTTTCGTACACGAGCACTTTGTTAACTTAAAAGGATTTTTTAATTTTGTAAGATATGAATTTACGCAATTTCTGACACTGCAAGAAAGATCATCATACTCAAAATATTTGAATTGAGACAGTGTTCAGGAGCAGGAATAATTTAAAACGATTTTCGATTTCGATTAATTTGAAGAGAAAACTTTTGATTAATTTGAACAGTTCAGCGAAAAAAAGAAAATAACATTCGCATGCTGCCAATAATAACAAGTGTCGGTTTCTTTGCATTAGGTGCTACGTGCAACTTGTCTAGCAAAATCAATATAACGTTCACTTCCGGCAAGGTTACCAGATAGCAGCTAATAAATATATTTTCAGTGGCGACTGAGTCAGTTTGAACTGACAGTGTTCCTACTTTTTTCCGAATATGAACTATTCCACACCTTCGTATTTTATGCATTCATTTTGCTACAATGAGATGTTTCAGAAACATAAATGAATCGTTTATTTATTAGAAACCTTATCAAGGATTTGTTTCAATAGGGCGTGACAATTTCAACCGAAAATTCATTTAAATTATTAGGTGTATAAACATATTAAAAACTTAGCGATAAGCAAAATTCCGTAACAAAGACAAAATGCAAAACAATTGAAAAAAATTATGCCTACCGTACCTAAAGTGCAGGGAGAGTCATCTCATTGAAACATAGAAGAAAGGGAAACGTTGGTCATACAGTACAGAATATTGGCTTTGTAATTTTTTGGAGTGTCACGAGTGGTCTGCAAGCACTCATCTCGGCTTTCCCTGCGCTGGGAGCCACACGGTTATGGGTGACGGAGCAAGGGGTTCGGGGTTCCGAGTTCCATATTTTAAAGTGGTGATCCGATATACCTAGGACCCCAATATATTACTGCATTTTTAGAAATATATGATAATCTACATCATCTTCCAAACATTGTTGAGTGGCTGATTTTGTAAATAAGGCAAGATTGTTTTCAACTCAACATTGTTTCGATATACTGTACATGCGTAGCTTCGTATTTCACTGATAGCTTGATACAAAACAACTTTTTGTCAAGTAACCCAAGGCCTCTTTGCAGTTAAGAAGATCAAGATGGCCGTGTGCGCAGTAAACACCGAAAATACCACGAATTTTCAAATATTGGGCACCGCTCACCACTCGTGACACTCCAAATGGACGACAAAAGCGAGTGTAATGAAATGTACCTGAAATTGCATGCAAAGTACTTACCACAAGCTAAAAACGCTTTGAAGTTTTTAAATTTGTTCATGATGAAACCGTAAGCCAGCGATCCAACAAATTGTCCGATGGATCTTCCAGTGAATGTTAATGAGACTTGGCCAACCGTAGCACCAACATTGTCAGCCAAATAAAGAAGTGTTGGGCCAGACATTGATGCAAATAATCCCTTGACAATGAGAAAGGGGTAAATGTTGACTATTTTATTCAGCCGCAATGGCATGCAGCTGAAACGAAACCGCAAACTGTGAATTGGTTAATTTATTATACTTTTGAAAACGTAAAAAAGAACATTTTTCCATCACAATTCCGCAAAACGTTTTTTCAGTGCTGCATAGTTATTTCATTGAATACAGTTAAATCCATTGTTTGAGGCTTTGGATTTATCAGCGAATTACATTTTAATTATTAATTACAAGCAGGGCGTTGACTTTGTTATCGTGTAAGTTTAATTGTTATCAGCCTTAATGTCCGACTTATTTACATTTGTTTCAAATGGACATGACATTACCAGTTAAGCAAAATGATGAGATTGCCTCTAGAAATAACAGCACTTTCTTTTGAAATTGTTTGTTTGTTTTTTTGTTGGTTGAGGTTTTTTAAAACTGGGTGTTTTTCAAAAAAGTTCAAGTACATCATTTCTTGTGAACTTGCTGTAGGAAAATTCAAACAAGTGAATGATTGAAGCCATTCACTGATGCTTACATTTGATTTAAAATAGTTTCATTTTGATTCATATTTATTTGGGAAAGCATTTCAACAGCTCAAAACATCACACGCAGCACAATGCGGTGTGGAAGCAGTGGTGGAAGGAAAGCTGGACATATAAGATGCATTGTATTGTATCTAATTAAACCTGGGTCACTCACTGAAAAATAACATCACAACCAATGGCACACAAACGTATTCCAAGCACATTGTTATCATGTTTGCGTCTTCCTTTGGTACTTAATTTGACTAGGTTATTTCCTAAGTTAGTTCACGTGCTATCTATCCTATGTTGAAAAAAGGTTATAGTAATGAGCAATACATAAGGTAGCACATATTTTAGACTGATATCACCATACCTATTTTAGAAGGTAGCACATATTTTAGACTGATATCACCAGTTACAGAAGGATCAACATTAATCGGTTAAAGAGGCATAATTTGTGTTTATTTTTGAAAGTTTGAAAAGGTTGTACTTTTCGTAGATCAACAGACTCATAAATTTCATTCCGCATGTAAGCGAGAGATTTTTGTCCGGTAGCCAATCTTTTCCTGGGAATTGTATAGTATGTACTTGCGATATTCCTTGTCTAGTATTATATGAATGTATATTGTCCTACTTTGTGAATAGTTTATTGAATTCTGATGGCAGATTGCTATACTTGAGTTGATGCATCATTTAAGCTATTTGCAACTTGTACATGCCATTACGATGAAAAATTTTAAGCCATGCGTACAGTTTTTCAAAATTTGTTTTATATGAACTAAATGTGAATAATCTTTTAATTTAAATTGAATTGTTTTTTTCAATGTAGGTTAAGCTGATCTCCATCAAGTTATTGCATACTAACGATGCGTGTAGATAAGGTTATCATATACAGCTATTGAAGAATCAGTTGGAATGTAATGTCTAAGTCTTGAAGGGTCCCACAGGCTTGGATAATTGTTTCTATACTTGAGATATTTGTAACATCCACGACAATCTGTCATCTAGCACTACGAATTATTTAACGCTCTCAGCTTTGGATATATTTGGATATAACATGTTCATCAATGTAGTGTCCATTTCAAATCCAGAAGTATTTTTTGTTTTCTAATCAGCATGTAATGAATTTTTTGCGTATAAGTAGTTTATAATATTTCAACCTGTTATTAAAGTTGAATTTGAAGTGCTGTTGAAAATGACTACTGTTTTAGCTGCGGCGCCACACTGCTTTCTTTACTACTACACCCCTGCTTTTGAGAGATGAAGAAATATTGAACAAATTGCTAATTCCTGATCAAAATCGTGGAGATAGTAATTGCATATTTCGTTAACATTTAATTTAATTGTTATCTTTTTCTCGAAATCAAAACTAGCTTGGAGATAATAACTCATTTGTCTAGATATGAGAATACATTATGGAATATAGTTTTCAAACACTTTACTGACTGCCAGGGGTACAGATTTCTGTCAATGAGTTGAGGAGCATCCTTTTGATCCTGATTTGTGAACGGGAAACTTTGTGCAATCTTTAATTCATCAGGGTTGTTATAAGAGAACGGACAGCTTTTACTGCGGCTTCTTATGGGAGATGCAAACACGCAACGGAAAAAATTTACGTCAAAGCGTTTTTTGATTTACCTTAAATGATTGACCTCAAAATACCTTACATGTCGTCACATGCCCTTGGACAGGTAATGCGATGCGCAGTCACACCGCCGTTGCTGACACACTTGAAATGAACGCCGTTGTGACCGTTAATCATTGTGCAGGGTAATTTGAACTGAATAACGCAGTCACTTGCTAGTGCAACTGTTGGTACCTAAAACGAAACAGTAATAACAAACGAAAAAGGTAGCAGACCACGCATGTAGATATGAGCAGCTTGAACGCATGTTATGTGGTTTCTGTTTTGTTAATGTGGCACGTCGGGTTCAGTCGCATGTAGTAACAATTACACAAAGATTTAGAAAACCTTTATTATCAGTTTTTTCCAGTGCTGAAGGTTTATTGAGCAACAACATGAGGAACGTTTCTCACAAACAAATTATCGTTTGAGATACGGCGCTCTTGTGGCCTAGATGAAGCTTGTGGCTGTGTGACGTAACTTGTGGAGTTGAAATTTATAGATGGATTTGGAAGTGCTGAGTCTAAGAAAATATTTTGTTGCAAATATTCTATGCTGGCAGTTAAATGGACACAGTGGCAGGTCCAGACCAGGCGTTTGGGGGGCGCCAAAAAGGTCTTCACTTGCTTAAATACCAACGTTTGTCTGCGACAATCGTCAGGTATAACACAAAAGTGGTCACATTTTGTAAGCCAAAAAGTGGCTATTTTTGTTGGTCGAACTATGCGGTTTTTCCGGGAAAAACTACAGTTTGAAAGCGCTGTATATCATTAATTCAGAAAAGGTTCCAAACTGGTGGCAAACAGTGGAGCTCGTTTTTCACAAGCTACACAGATCTCATATATCTACAAATTGTATTTTAAAACGTATGAAAGCATGCTGCGCCCAAGCGTTTTCCACTGTTTTGGCTATCCCTAGCGAAGCCGGTGAAGAACAGTGTCTGAAACGCATTTCCGAACTGGTTAGAAGCATAGCGGTTCTTCTTAGACTTGGAAGTGACAACTCATGTTCCACGATTGAACTCAAGCAAAAAGCTAAATGACGATCACGTTTCTAAGCGAAAGTTATGCATTTACATGTACATGAAAGACTCATTTATTGATGAAGCGACAATTCAAAAACAACACGTGAATAAAAGGTATTTTTCAGGAAACTACTCCCATTTTAGGTACATTTGCTGTCTATCTTGAAAAACAATCTCATAATCGCATGATAGCTTCACACTGGGCCTCAAGCATATTGTCCTAAAATACATCTAATGCCACTTATAAAGGTATATTTTCAATCAACTCTTTAATACTGTTTCACATTGTTCAACATTGGATTGCCGATATGAAGAAAAAACATTAATCCCACTAGGCCACGTTATTAAAATAATTTACGACACCGTTCAACAGAAGTGGAAGCAAGCAGGCTGAGCCCTCCAAATTCACAATCAATACCTCCAAACTCAAGCTCTAGTCTCCCCAGGAAGTCATTTTTTATTTCAATTCATTGTGTGGTATTGCGAAGCCCCCGAACAAGCTGAAAACCAGCCTCAGTGCAGTTGATCTGGCGATGGATCTGCTTCTACCCACCCAGGCCAGAAAACACAGAGGAGAATCAACTATCACCAATTTAAAACCACGAACCTTCGCCAACACCAGTCACCAATAAAATAGTTAAATATTTTGCTATAAGATTGCGTTTCTGCTCAAATGTATATGATTTAAGCGGAATGATCTAACAACGAATAAACGAAGCATTTTTCTGTCGGTTGCAGATTTCGCTAACCATGCCAAAGTTGTCATTTCGTGGCCAGTGTGAGTTGTCTACGGTTTTCCAACTGCAACAAAAGGATCAAAACCACACAGCCATCAGTAACTGTTGCCTGACGTGTAGCCAAGTGGGGGCAAAAGGCACCGTCATTCCCCCAATTTTGGACTGCAAATATTCACATGTTGAGCAAAAATTGCTGTGACCAAGTAAAACCAATTAATCAATACACCAAGCTGTAGATAGCTAGTATTTTGCCAATGTATCTGCGTTAGAGCTATAGGCGTACGAAGTGGAGGGGATATTTGGACAAGATTTAAAAAACTTCAGGAAATACTTCCCGATATGTTTGGGCAAGTTGCTTAAGCAGAACCATCACCCTGCAAAACTTTCCTGTTCGTTTTCCTCAAAGTGGCGCAAAAATTCGAGCAAATAGAAAATTTCCCACTCTTAACCCAAGGTTTGCCGTATGCCTTTGGTTAGAGCTGTTTACCATGGTTTTGCTGAGGCGCGTCGCTGCGCCCAATAATCACGGGCGTAACGACGGGGGGCAAGGTGCACAATTCCCCGGGTGCCGAGTCACTATGAGGGCGCCGAATGACAGCGTGGCGCCGAAAAGTCCTAACAATGTCACAAGTGCGTCAGTGCAGTACATTTGCTTCCGAAAGACCCTAGGTTCGAACATGGTGGCGCCAAACTTGCTTCTTGCCCCAGGCGCCATCTTACCTCGTTACACCCCTAGCAGTAATTCAATACTCTTCTGCGTTGTCCATGCATATGAAGTGAGGAGTTGCACAATTACATAGTTACAGTAGGTCATATTTATTTGAGCTAATCGAGCACGCTCATTGAATTTTGTAACATAGCGGCAAGTTGTTTGCTAACGTATACACCTGTAGCTTTTCACACGCTGCATTACGGTTCAATCAGCAGGGGCGTAACGATGGGGCAAGGGCCGCAATTCAACGGGCGCCGCTTCGGCGCCGCTGAATCACTCTGGGGACACTGAAATACTGCGGGGGTGTCGAATGATTGTGGGGGCGCCAAAGAATCCCAATAATGTCACAAGCACTTTCTTCAATACAGTACATTTGCTTCCGAAAACCCCAGGTTCGAACATGGGGGCGCCAAACTTGCTTCTTGTCCCGGGTGCTATCTATCCTCGTCACGCCTCTATCAATCAGGAGATTAGTTCCGTCTAGAAACTCATCCACTCACTTTTAAGTTGCAAAACTACGATGCAGACAAACTGCAGACTCACGAACTGCAGTGGCAACAGCCCTGAAACTGGTTTCTCGTTTTCATTTTGGAGGCTTGTAAAATCTTGAGTTAGTTACAAGATTTCCATATTGCATTCCTATTTTTACTGGTGCCTTTCCTTTTACCTTCAAGGCGGTCATCAGGCATTAAAGAAATAAATTTGTAAAAAAAACAGACCAATTGTGTACAGCCCAGCGTCAAGTCGAGAACTGCGATAAGCGAAAGCGCCTGCGTTTGTGAAGGCTGGGCTGTTCTCACGCAGAAAAGAAATAACGAAACAGCTGTACTGTTACGAAACAATAGCATTGTTCACGCTATTCGATAAGAGGTTGCGTAAAGTCCGGCACGTAAATCCTGACGTTTAACTAAGCGAAAAATGGTTTATTTTAGAATATTTTCTATCTCTGTTTCTACTTCCATGGGCACCAAAAAGGGGCCCATTTATGGCAAAGGGGCGCCATTCAAGGGGGCGCCACAGGCGTTTGGGGGGACAGTTGCTTCAAACTGCCCTCCCCTGGATCCGCCACTGATTGAGCAATAAAATGAAGAACGTTTACGGGACACAAGGCTATGTTTTGTGAGGCACGAGGCTCTTAGTGATCGGACGTGGCTTGCAGCTGTCCGAAGCGTCGCTTGTGTGTTTGGGTTTGTTTCGGAAGAGCTCAGTCTACGAATTGTAAATAGTTTGTATCAATTATTGACGTATAAATACGTTTTGATGAAGGGCTTAAATAAGAGCGATACATTGCCCGCCAATTATCGTTAAAAACAGAAAAGTGATACCGAAAAGCATAGTCTCTCATTTTCAGGTATAAAGATTGCTGAATATAGACTCAATGCAAGGCCCCTCCTACACCCTGTGCCAGCAGCAACGCCTCGGTGTACCCCCTGATTCAACAAAATTTTCGACCTGATGTAGTTCAGTGCCCTGATGCAGTGGAAAATATTCAATAAAACTTACATCCAGCTTGGGCTAATCTGATAATAATTTGTTGATAAATTATGTAAAAATCAAAGCTACTCCTGGATTACAGATATACATTCAAACCAGCTGGGCCTCAATGAATAATGCGACGATGAGAACAAAGGCTAAACGTTGTGAAGATTGTCATTGAAGCTGCATTCCTTTGTCTCTAGTTCCGTGTCACAGTGATCTAAAACTACGAAAGCTCTTCAGTTTGATAGTAAAACACAGAAATCTAAACCAGAAAACACGTACGTTTAAATATCTAAAGCAGCAAGTAAAACTTTAATTGCGTTTTTGATCAGAGGGCAAATTATGTGCAAAAAATAAATTTTTTGTTAGGGAATGGGATGTTCATAATGTTTCACCGATTTAAAGGCATGACGGGTCAAAGCATCAACGCTTGCGACCAACGTTGTGCTGTTACGTTAGTATATTCTGCCTTTTTGTCCTTTTCGGCAGCTTGACAATCACCAATACCACTACCAAAAAATACTTCTGCCGGGTTGTGAGATATACAACACGCGAAGCAATGAAAGTAAAAGCAATATTACACGAACCTATGAGTTTACCGTTGTACTTACATGGCCAATTCGTGCTAAGGATATAATTCCAATGAAGCTAACAATCCATCCTTTGTTGCTCCAGGTTTCTGTAGAGCTGTGGAAGCTTCTAACACTTTCTTTGCCCATCTTGTCGTAAATGTTCGTGATAAAATGGCTGTTCCGTTTTTTACTCCTACAGTACACAGAAGTTTAATTATTAAACAACTGCAATTTTGTGCATGCTCACAATGGCATTGCGAGAGACACGTAAACCCATAAAAAAAAACAATGGAGCAGGTAACTCATGTTAAGCATATTTAGCTCCACACGCCCTCTTCATATTAAATCTGCAGAGTGGGAAAGGTTTACTAAAAATTTCAGGTATTGTATCCATGTTGAAATAAAGCTTGAGCAGATTTGAAAGAGGAAAACCAATCTATGATCGGCGCGACTTTCTACTGTATTGAAGGAACAGCATTTGAAATGCATGGAATGCAATTAGGCCGTGTGAAATGACAAACAGCAAGAAAGACGTTAGGCCGAACTGAAATGCTAAGGCCGGAGTTTGCTGATCCTGATTTGAGCAGTTTTTAGGGATAACAGTCCATGTCCACCTGAATATACTTCAGGTTGATGCATATAACGTAATGGAAGTACAGATGGAAATTTGTTTTGCAAAAACAGAATAAACAACGCATGTTTTTTTTCAGTTTGTAGCAATCGTTTCTAGACAACAGAGATCTATTCAAAAACAAATTGCATCCCAACAATGTGTTTAAACATTTGATAAGCGTTTCTTAAGCATAACAATTTTTAACCACCACACCCTTTGCTTTTTTAAGACTGGGAACAGTTGTCATCTGCTTTAGTCCAGTGGAATAAACGTGTATAACAACATAATCACTACGATGCCTTTTAACAATTAGGATCAATCGATTTTCTCTCTAAACCTTTGCTCTAATTTGATGAACTATAAAACATTGGAAGAAATATTCACAACGTAATTGATCACAGGCTCGAATAGCAGGAATGCTGTAGTTCACGACAAATCAAAATTTCTGAAAAAATGTCAAAAATAAACCTAAAAGCAAATCTACGCTCGCCAAAGCAATCTGAAGTGATATAAGAAGGGCAGACATTTCTCTAAGAGCACAATTGCAAATACAGTAAACCTCGGTTAATCCGGATTCGACTTGACCGACGATTTTATCCGGTCTGACTTGGCTGCGAAGAAATCTGGGATTTTGGGCTGTCGCAGAGATTTCTACAACTGGTCTATAAGCAGTCACTCTATTTGGAAGGTAATGCCCTTCAGACATCTTACCGAGCACAATACACTCAGGGATAATGTTGTACACTAGCACACTCAACGCTGATCAATAAGGGGGGGGCACTGTGCCATAGCCACCCCTCAGACCCTAAAAATAAAAAAATGTATAAACAGTATGCGTATTTTCAGGTGTAAACGCGTATTTTTAGGTGTAATTTGCCTATTTTTAGGTGGAATTTTGCAAAATTTTCCCGGGGGCACGCCCCCGGACCCCCTACAATGGTCGTCCTAAAGTTGATTTGTGACGTCACACGATTGTGACGAAGCTTGCCCCCCTCGGAAATTTTCTGCGTACGACACTGGGTACAGCCACAGCGGCGTGCCATGAGCGTTATGTTCAACATGATAAGCCATGCCCACGTGCGAGGCAATAAACGACAAGCGTATCTACGATTAGTCAACTGTTGCACGCAGTTGCAGTCGTTATGATAATTCTACACGCTCGTTGGTGATCAAGAACGCGCTTGTGCAGCGTTTGAAAGCTGCCGAATCTTTCCTAGAAATGAAAATCCGGATTACGAAATGTAACAAGAGCAGATTTTATCCGGTATTGGCGATGGTCTGGATTAAAAAATCCGGATAAACCGAAGATTGTATAAAGAATAACGTTAGAGATCATCCGTACCACCAATTTTATCCGGTTTTGGCGAAGATCCGGATTAACCGAATCCGGATTAACCGAGGTTTGCTGTAGTTCACGGAGAATGGCTGCATAAAGAAAATATAAGCTTTGTCTTTAAAGCGCAAAGTTCTACATGTCCATTTTACATTATTTTACATATTTTGCTGTTGTTAAGATAAATAACGTTTTTGCGACGTTTTAGGTTCGCACCATGTTTTACCGGAAGCTGCATCATTGGAGGTTTACTGTACAAAATTTTCAGATGTTCTGTGTGAAGTTCTACACCTTAGAACTACACTTTACGGTTGGAGTTACAGAAACACACAACGTATTAGGAATGAAAACATTCATTTGTGAAATATTCACTAACAACGAGAGTGATAAACTGTGAAACAGGTCTTGCCACACTTCCCGTGTAAAAGGATGTTGTTTTCTGTGCACATAATTTTGGGTTCATTTTGTACAATTTGCATCGACCTTGAGTTGCTGCGGATTTTATATATCGTTTACTCCATCGAAGCTAATATCCTGTGTTGGTTCAGCCATACCACACTCCTTCCTGTTGCTCAGTACTCTTGAATTTTGAGCAGGTATAGCGTCACTTAAATTAGGGATGCGTTATTTTCCCCATCTCCAAGCCAACAGTGTATCCTCTATGCACAGGTAATCGTAGTCTTGAGAAGTGAGAACATTGACAAAAAGTGGCCAACACCACTTCTTTTCCGAGTGGTCTTGGGCGTTAAGTTTGCAACAAGCAATATACCAACCTTTAGCAAAGTCAGACAGCAAATCGTAACTTGTACAGAAGTTTAAGGAAGTTCAGTTCGTGCAACGAAACACTCGAGTTTTGCAGTGATCACATCAACCATGTTGTTCATTACGCTAGACCTCAAACATTGATCTTGTGAAGGTTTCTCCTTGTCTTGGTAGATTTTCATGCGCTATTGGAGTCAATGGCTGTCCCATATGTAACAGATTTTGAAACCAACCGGATCTGTTTTATCTCTGATAAAAGTTTTCGCACTACTCTGGCCAAAATAACATAACATAGATTAGTCTACAAAAGCTTGTGAAATATCCCAACGTGCACAAGGTTTCGTTTCAACACTTCATAAAAGTGGTGATATTTTGCTCGAAAAGTGTAGATGCTTTTTTATCTCGCGATACGTTTCTCACTGCTTAGGACAAAGATGTGACACTGAAATCTGGTTGCCTTGACCAATAATTCTGCTCTTCAGGTTGAAAATGTTATCCAGAAAATCTTATCATAACCAACATCGGAATTTGGTGCTAGTAACATTAAAATTAGTGTTGTTATTGTCTTTATTTCCACACAAATTTGTTTGACAAACATTTTTAACTATCATTCCTTCACCAAACAAAAACCTTCAAACTTCAAATGGTGATCTATCATCCAGGACCACAATTTGAACTTTCAAACTTCTGGCATCGGCGTCACAACAATACAAGTAACTGACATCGCTGTGTAAATATTTGCAGCTACAGTGTGACAGAAGCGCTAAAACCACTCAAACCGAGAATATTAGAAGAAGATCTCAGTAGTTCGACCTCGGAGAAAGAATCAAAGTATTGGGAAATATCTTTCCAAAACTATTGCTGCTGCGTAAGAGGCAGACGAACATATAGTCGAATGGTTGCAAGTCAATAACAAAAGACGCTGTAGCTTCGTAGCCAGCTTGTTGGAAATCTGCCTGCTTGGCTCTGCTTTCATCCTTTTGCGACGATTCAGACTCGTACCTACCAGTCTTTCAATAGTTGTAAGCCACAGTAGTGACGTACGCAAGTGAATACATTACAATATCATTCACAGGGAAACTAGTTTCGTGTATTTAACACATCATCATGGTTGCAAGTCTGAACGAATTTCCTATTGTTTGCAGTGCCGGATTTAGATGGTGGGGGGTCTGGGGCCCAGACGTGGTGGGAGGCCCCATGTGCGGATAGAAAATGTTCAGGTAGGGGATGACCGATGAAGTCACTAGTATTTCCATATATCATTAATATTTATAACGTAATCTTGTGACGTCACATTTTTTAACTCAACTAACAAAACTTTATGATGCAACATGGCATTTGACAGCGATGAGCGATTTGTGAAACTGTTGCAAAACCAGTCTCTAGAAGCATCTCATCTTTTTTCAAATATTTGCTTGAAAAATGTTTGAAAATTTTTTGGAAAAAGTTTCTGAGCGATCCATCGTTTTCATCACCTTTAAACGCCAGTCCTCGCTCAGCAATAAATTTTACGACAGAAACCAAAAATTGCAGGCAGAGGCGATTTGCGATAGTATTCCCGTTGACTGACCTGAGTGGCTGGTTCTGTATCAATTCTTCATAGTGATTAACCTAATTACAATGTAATCGTGGCATCTATATGTTTCACTGAATCTTCGTGGCTCCTCAGGCGCTCAAGAGCGTGCTTCCAGTCGAAGATTCCTTTTACAATGATAAGGAAATGCGCACATTTAGTCGTTTCCGCGCACATCAGTCAAAAGGGAAACATTTAACACAAGCTTGTGAAAGAGAAAAACAAAGCCAGCTTCTTTCAATTACTTCGCCATTATGGTTCAGGCGACGAATAAGACTTGTGGTACATTTCTGTGACAAGTTTCTGTCTTTTCTGTATTATGGAACATCATGTTTTAAAAATGACTTTTCATCACAATGTCAAAAAGAACTTGTTTCATATTTCAACCAATATTTCCGCATTTTTTCCGGTATATTGACTGGACATAGACCGATATCGTTGCCTCTAGTGATAGCGTCACCTATCTCATCTATCATGTTTTTCGATGATGCACGTGACGTTATTCTGCTACTGCTCTGCTGGTTAAACTACTGTAGGTGTCACACCATGTTCTTCAATTTTCTTTCTTCTTACACGTTCCGCAGAAATGTCTCCGCTAGACTTCACTGCCACTGTAAAATAGTAACTTGAAAGTTTCTTGACTTAGCTGCAAGTTCTTCCTCTCTCATTTTTGCTTCTTTTGATTTTTTACGTCTTTTAGAACCACTTGGATAAGCTCTACACTTGTTAAGATGACGACCCCCTTCGGTCCATGTTTATTTATTATTATGCTCAACAAGGCTGCCACATTTTCATTGCAAAAAGGGAGGACAACATACGCCTGTCACTTACTTTAGACATTTTTGAATGGACTCGGAGATTATTTCATTTCTCATGAAAAGATTGGGCATGTACGCCAAAACGAGGACGTGTGGTAGCTCTAATTAACAAATTGCGACCTGTGCAAATCTGAGTTTGGCAGACGAAAAATCTACCAGTAGTAACGAGTGGAGACTTATGCTAATGCGTTCTACAGTACGTGGCTTGGTCTTGCATTCACTAGCTTCAGATACCTGACCGACTTTCAGGAAAACAATAAGTGCAATAGTTGTGTCGTCACAATATCAAATAATATACACTTGAAATACTGCCGTCTGGACGACCGATATTTAAAGCGTTTTCAAACAAACTTTCCTCGCTAACAAAAATGACTACGTGGCACACACAAGTCGTACATATGACTAAACACATGAACATGGTGGGGTGTGGGGCCCCTCTTAATTAAAACGATTTTTGATTATAATTATTTGAGTCATGTATAGACCATTACGAAACGTATGATTCAGTAATCAGAAGATACATAGTTTGCTCATTAAGACGCCAAAAAGGACGTTTACCCGTCACTTACTAGCTACAACTGATCAGATATCTGTCCAGAGTTTAGACAGGCTCTTGCAAAATCTCAGAAGATTAAGGAAGATTGCAAGGTTCAAGCTATTACGAAAGAACAACATCGCAATGTTTTTTATGGGATGACTGCGAATGCAACAAAGTGGAAAATAAAAAGATCCAGTAATGGCGCTTGGAACTTGCATCTTTTATGAGATTCAGGATCATCTTGGGAGAGAACACAACTATTCGGACACACTATTACTCATGCGTGACGTTCAACCATTTTTTTCTGTAATCGATGGAAATTACAGTACTTCGTGGCTTATGTGACCCAGCAGTCACCCGGATGCTGCATTTTGTACGATCCAAGAATTAACCTTCTCTACAAAATAAATTAGTGTGTTCTTCGTGTAGGATCTGCGCAGAAACAATACTGCATTTTATGTGGGTGAACGAGGCGCATGGTTAAAGCCACAAAGACATTGGAAAGCATAAAATTCGATGTTGAAAGACTATTACCTTCCAGAACATGCAATGCGTACATAATAGTAGTTGTGGATGAAAACGCGCGTTTCTCGTTCCTTTTCTTTTATCCTGACATCCTATCCTGCACTGCTACCAAATGCTTGGACCAACTATTGGTGTGGACTGACGATTTACAGTCTTCCAATTTCAGGCTTTTCTCGTGAAGTGAAAGAGTACTTGACAAAATGTGGTGCAGCCAGTAGCCAATCCACCCGTTATCATCATATCCGTAATTCGTAAGCATAGAATGTTACAATGGGATTTTACGAAGGACAATCAGACTTGGGCTGAAGTCGCATAACTTGCCTTTAGATTTGTGGAAATCTGTCGCACCAGAAGTTTCATATTCTTTTCGAATGCTTTGTACAAACACCACCCCACGTGTTTTGTTTCTTGATTTTTCTCGGCCATCTCCGATTGAGAAAATTTTGTGTGCGTGGTTGTCTCGAACAGCATTTGTGAAAAGCCATGTACGTTCGAGTACACATGGTGACTTGGTAGAAGAAATGGAATTGCCAGAGGCGAATCCTGTGTACGCTAATGCAAGGCGTAAGAACGGAAGAGAACAAACCGTTTTCGTATGTACTGTAACTTGGCACCGTGTCCAAGCAGAGGCCAGTAGAACAATCCCACTAGCAAAAAAATGGAGCAGTGGATGTCAAAATTTAAAAAATTCTGTGCCTCTAGCTAACGCTGAAATGTTGAGTGATCCAAGTGAAAGTCACTGTAATACGCAGGTACCGATCAACTCAGTTATGTCCAAACGAAATTGCTTACTGAGTCAAAAAATATGTCGCTATGTTAACCAGGGCCGTACATTGAATGACCCATTAATGAGGGCTGCACATTTAATGACTTACTGTGATCTTGGCAAACTAAATTTAGTTTAAACTAATTACTGAAAGCGTTTTAATCCTAACTGCAGTGTTAACGGCTGTTTGGTACTTTTAAGTTAAAATTTTAACTACTCCCTAAGTGTGATGTCATAGCCACGTTTAATGCCAATGGAACAAGGGTAGAAATCAGAAAACTAGTAAAAAGTTATGCGTCAAGGTGTCAGTGGACATATGGGAATTTCCCAGCAACCAGTACAAACGTGGTAAAATGGCACTGAGGACCACCTGCATCAAAAATGTCAAATTTAAGATTTTCAAAGTAAGAGCAATTTGTCAGTATATGGATTACTTATCCTACAGCGAAAACCTAAACTGGACCGCCCAAACCTACGACTGGGCAGAATGCGACCCGCGAGTTTGACATAGTTTGGATGCATACATACCACGTAGTATTGATGGAAACTTCTAGCACTTCGTCCCAAGCACAAAGGCGATCGTTACGAAGCACTTGGGGGATGTCACTAAACGATATTTTAACGCCATTTCATTTTAGAGGGGTGTATGTCGTGATATCGTGATGAATTGCTAACAAAAATGTAAAGTTACACCTGTTTTTAATGGTTGTAGCATGCATGCTGGTTGCCAAAGCGTTCTTGCGATTTTACAGCAAACATTTTCAGTTGGTCCCGATCGTTGCACGTACAGTTTGGGGGCTGATGCTTCTTCATTCATATTTTAGTTCGTCACTCACAGTCAATGTACCATGTGTTTCTGTTGTTTATATGTCATAATTCAACTACTGTAAAGCCAAGTTAATATGTCACGAAAAAATATGTTCCTTTGTTAGATGAGAGTTCCAAAATGAGGCAACACTTCAGCATCATTTTTCAATAACACTTCTTTGGCAATCGCTTTGGTGCTTGAAGACATATCTTGCCAAAATCCAAATACAGTATCTGGAATGTTGCCAAAAATATCGTTTTTAGCCACAACTTGCAAACCACTAACGCTAGAAAGCCAATCAGGGGCTGTAAAGTACCGACTTTTGCCTAATCATTTTTAACAAAGAAACGGGCTAATTGCCACTTGAACCTTTCCTTTAGATGACGTCACTCCCAATTCTCTCAACCTCCCCCAGTCATGAGTTCACGCTAGAAAAGTTTAAACCAAAAATGGCCTGAAATTTAGTCGAACCCAGAAGAATTCCTTCCTCTCCAGCTCTATCATTCGGCAGTTACAGCTGGACAAACACCATGGATTTGCGGTCCTAATCACCCTGGTGCTGAAAGACCGTAATCAGCACTGTCGCGTCTGAGGATTATTGTGAGCCTGCCATTGTCTTTGAGAAACGGCTATTATTCCACAAATAGAACAAGCTGCAGTGTTTGAAATAAGTTTACTCCTAACTACGTCCATAGATCGGATTGCTTTTTACATTGAGAAATGCGCAACGTACTCTGTGCAGAGTGCAGACCCAACGTGTCTGCCGAAAATGCTAGCAGCCTAAAGAGTATTTTGAAAAGAAGAAAAATAGTATGGATTCTTAAGTATCCCTTAATGTCAACAGACAATTTCAATTGCATTGGCCTTTACAGAAATTTCGATATACGGTAAGCAATGGGATTTTTCATCAAGTGTGTCAGGAAGGCAATGCAACTCCTTAACAACAAACATCACGTCATCCATATATGATAATGAAACTGTTAAAATATTTCGAAAAACTTATTCCAATTTAGGGTCAAAAACAGGACAAATGCTACCAGTAAAACTCTTTTACATGTTGAAGCGCGATATTTGGTTGTAAATTATGTTTGTGACGTGATTAGGCAAGCTTGCTTCGTTGACAAGCGCGTCAAATCGCAGCTAAAGTTTATTCTTGTCCTTGTGCCAATCAGTTCCAAAATTTAGTATCCTCTATTAAGCCAAGCCCACGCACTCACGACTTCAACATGTCTGACCGGTGTCAAGCGAAATTTCTGACCTCTGCGAAATTTCTGACCTGTTATTGTTTGTTAGTTATTGTGCTTCTCAGAATAAAGAAATAAAGTTTGGTAATTACTTTTTTGATGTGTGTTGTGTAAATTAAAACTTTTCGGTTAGATGTCAGGTACCCACAACAAGCTTTAGTACGGGAATAACTTCAACCACCCAAAATTTTTGGACTTAGTCCTAGACCTCAATTTCTTTTCTTTTTCTCACCCTAATCCAAACCCTAACCCGACACACTTACCAAAACACGAATCCCCAAGCCCTAATCATCAATTTTCTTAGCGTATTTGATATGCAGAATATTGCTCTGTGCATGCGCACATGGCGTGAAGTTAGAAATTTCGCTTGACACCGGAACAAATCACCGAAAAGCATTTGACCAGCAAACGTCAATTCCATAAATTTTTTGTGTGCATGTCATTCTCTATTCTACAGTAGTTTCGTAACGCCTTTCTTTCCATGTAACTACTTTCCACACAATTGAAGAGTTTGAATCAATCAGCAACTTTTTATTAGGAAATCGATTTCACGTAACACTACGCATCGTCAGTCCTACACTGTGCAAGGAAAGCTTGCAGGTGAAACACTGAAAGCCTAAAGCTCATTCAAATAAACTTCTTTCCAACATATAAAAAAGTGCACCAACAGTTACTGTTGCGTTTGCTTCATTCGAATCTGTTGTTAAAGTCATTCAAAGAAATGTACGTCATGTCTTTGCATCAGGAGGATTACAGTATTTTTGTGGTTACGTAGCTTCTGATATAAAACATGTCCACAGTTTCCGATGTTTTCACTGAAAAAAAAACTTGCGCAAAATTACTGCGTTAACTAGAAGATCCATGAAGAAACTATAAACAGTAAGAAAACACACCCCTTCACCAAACTTTGTTTGCGTAAAATTTTTCGAAGGTAGTTGCTGAATACGTGTAAATAATAAAATTACAGTAGAATTTTAAAAAGTTTATTGCACCAATATGCTACTTTTCAATGCCTTAAAGCGTAATTACTTCAGTTTTCAAGTTGATTCATACCCATGATAAACCTAATCATGGCACATTTAAATGCACCAATAAGGCAAAACTCATTCGATAACAACGTTTGAGGTACTGCTGACCAGCAGTCTTCCAAACGTATTAAACTAAAGAGTAAAGCGTTGAAATGCTTCCATATAAGATAATTTTTCTGATTGATAGGACACTGATTCAGCTTTGTTTAAACACACTCAAATATTTTCAATCGATCAGAAAATGCAATTCAAAGTTTCGATCCAACGTTGCTTGTATCAAGCGCAAACTTCGATTCTGACTTGTGAAGCTTCTTTTTGTGCCACTTTCCAGAAAAGAACAACCAAACAAAAAAGAGATCGTCCATGACCGTAACTCCGCACAGCAAATACACCTGCATGCAAAGCAAAAGTTCATGTATCTTCAAGACCACCATTCCTAGTGGATAAGGATGTGATTATTTAAAATCGATTTTACTTAAACCTTCAAACGGAGATTTTTTAAAAGCTTGAAACTAGATTTACCAACGTGTCATTTCTAACACCCAGGGACGTAACGAGGTCATATGGCGCCCGGGGTAAAAAACAAATTCAGCACCCCCTAGTCGAACCGGCGCCCCCATGGTCGAACTTTGGCGCCCCAATGGTCAAATCTGAGTTCTTTCGAAGGCAATATTACTGTATTGAAGAAAGTATTTGTTGACACTGTTGGGACTTTTCGGCGCCTCCAGCAGTAATTCGGCGCCCCTGCAGTGATTCAGCGCCCTCATAGTGAATTGGCTCCCGGGGAATTGTGCCCCCCTTGCCCCCCTCATTACGCCCCTGCTGACACCAAGCGATTTTTGAATTCAATTTTTGCAAAATGTGCACACCCTGTGAGTTTGAGATTTATTGACTTTTCCTAAAAACCCTAATGCTTTTCAAAGATATACTTGGTGCGATTCTGCTTCATTTTTGTGACAGTCATTTGATCACTTCATTTTTTGCACCCCGCCGTTTATCAAGGTGTAGTTTTCGATACCCAATGTCTGGACATAGCCAAAAGTAGCTAATTATTAGCCAAAACTAATTATTTGTTTCTAGCGGTGCTTTCTTTCACATCTAAATAAGTCGATTGTTTCATGGGCCGATTGATGTTTGCAATCTAGTGGCAAACACGCTGTTTGGTTTGGACTTCAATGGTGCTTGTCAGGTTTTACTGCATATACTGGAGATACCGTTGTACTGTGATTCATGTGGTAGTCGTTTGTACAGTGCGTTTAGTGAAGTTATTTCTTATTGCTGTACTTGCTTCGTTGTTTTTCCGTCGTGTCGCACATTCGAATGACAGCGGAGGATGTTGCTGATATGGCCTTTGACTGGTGCACGGATGATGACATATCATATGAAGAGGAATAGAAACATTACTCAGGTGGCAATGAAGATGTACCTGCTATTGTCAGTCCACGCCAGCTGAGCAGCAGTTCAGACGAAGAGGACGTCGGTAATGAAGAAGTTGATGCATGTACAAGAATATCTCATGGTGTGTTGGTTGCAAGCTCTATTTTATTTTACAGAAACAGAACAAAATGGAAATATTCTTTATCATCGAGGAAGAACCTCGGGACACAACAGTTTTACAGCTACCAATGGTGTACCTACACGAATCTCTAGAAATATACGAGCAGGTAGCCTACTACAGTACTTACAATGCATGGAAGCACTTCACGCCAGAAGTAATTCTTCATTCAGTTGTCAAATACACCAACGAAGAAGCTTACGGAGAGGGAGGGAATGACTTGAGCATGTGTGAGCTAGAGTCGTTTATTGCTCTCCAGTATGTCAGAGAACTGTACGGGAAAAATCACCTACTTTATTTTCTTTACAATAAAGCTTACGGCATTCCAATATTTTCAGAATACATGTCACATGTTAGATTTACTGCTATCCTGAAATATTTGAGTTTTGATGACAACCCGAACCGAAGATGCACTGGGCCAGGTGCAGACCGATTCACAGCAATTCGTGTTGTTTTCCAGATATTGACATCCATATGTCAGTGAAAATATAGGTGAAATATTTTGTTGACAGTGGACTAGCAGTTGATGCTTCTAACGTCACGTTGTCCTTTCATTACATTCATGCCAAAGAAAAGCGATAATTACGGCATCAAGTAAGAGTTGTTTCAAAAGTCGACTGGAAAATATTGAGTTGGCCAGACGGAAATTCATTCTTCAACTGATATACGACGTGGGCATGAATAAAATTCACTTGAAAATCTTGAGGCCAATCCCTCTTCCGTCAACTTAGATCTCCCTCGAAAATGTCATGGAGCAAGATGCAACAAGGTGTATGTGCATCATTTGCAGGAAACCAACTTGTGGCACATGTTCTGCTGGCATTTCAAAAATAACTTACCTAAAATGCAAAGGGTACTCAATCCCCCATGTATGAAGCACTAAGGTTTGGAAAACAGGAAAAAAGGTTTGCAGTTTTTGTCAAATTTCATTAAATGTGCATGTTGGATGGTACTTCTGTGGTTTGGATTACTGTGCCAAGACAATTTTCACTATCAGCAGCTATTTACATTACAGTAATCTAAATAGCTGCTTCTGTCTCACAGCATCTCGCTAGCTATATTCAACTAGTTGACCAGCCTTGAGATACTCATATATGTTCGATCATTTGAAGTATTGCAATGCAAGGCATTCTTTGTGAACTCCAATAACCCTAAAACATAGCTAGTATGGATTGATGTTTGTGAAATTTAGTAAATTCAGCATTGTTTGCCTTTTGCGTAGTTGTAAATGCTTTGGTTTCGTTTTCGACAACTCGGTAAACGGCAGAGTAGAAAAATGTTGGTAAACCTAGTGTGGAAACAAGCAAGACATAGCTCACAAATTTTACCAACTTTTAGATTTAGCTAAAATAGTCTTAATCTGTGTATCCCAAGTACTTCGACATTATTTTCTTAAACAATATCGAGTTTACAGAAGATAAAGACATTGTCAAATTTTCTTTTCAACCCAAAAAAGGCCAACAACTTTTCCGAAGTAATGTAGAAAGCACAAACTTACGACTCCGAATGGATATTGATCAAAAATAGCTCCAGCTGCTGGGGGCATTGACATTGCCCCAAGAGTGTTTCCAATAGCGAAAAGACCGACGTACGACATGGAAACATTGGTTATGGTAGATGTGTAAGATATGCCTGCATTTAAAATATGCGTCGCAACTTCATAGTTAAATATCAAAAATGGTCATAGTTGTTTCAAACAATATAAACAAGGAAATTTATACCTGCTTGATTTGTAGTGTTTGTTAAAAAATGAGAAATGTCTCATAAGCTAAATCACATAAGTTCAATCGAAAATTTTTTCATATACAGCAGATTCATACTTTTGCGGTAATTACACTGTTCAGAATGAAATAATACAGTGGTGCATTTTGGTGTTAATTATTTCTCAGATGTGAATAATGCTGGTATTAATTCTATAGTTGTCCATGAACAAATTGTTGTGTGAGAACGCCTAAATGCGAAATTGTAAAACTTTTGAAAAGCAGAAACATTGCAAAATATTGTTGTATCTATCCTATAACTCAAGCTGATTCAACAAGATTTATTAACAAAATTAGACGTTTACGGATTTTCATATTGCCCTGCTTTGCGCTATAGCGCTGGCAATAACACAGGTTCTGCAGGTTTAAAAAAAGTTGAATATTTGAGTTTATTTGTTTTACGACCTACAAGTGCAAAACATGTTGCAACAATATAGACTGGGCCTCAATACAGGTTTAGACAGTACAAATACTTTCACAAACTTGCATTTTTCGATACAATTTCACTTGGAGTGCAATACATTCAAGTTTTTCGTTTCAAACCATTTTAAGTAAACAAAATTGATGATGACACAGTATCGACATTTGTTTAATTATTTTAGGAATTGTAACCAACAGTTTTGACAAAGAACATTTTTACTTTCATACTGCCACCAAATTAGGAAGTAAGCTTACCAGGAATGCTGCACTTACCACTGGAATATAAGGTTGCAGTGCAAAAACCGAAAAAGAAAGTGACGAACCAGTAAACAAGCTCAATGTCTCTTCCAAATATAGACAAGAGTATCTGCCAAATAGCATGTGTATTAGCGTTGTAAAAATTTATCATATCAAAAGTCACTAAACTGCACGTGTCTTTAGTTTGCGGTTGAAAAATATTGTGTGAAATAATATTTTGCGTTGATACGAGAAACCCTAAAACACGTTCAACCCTAATGAAGTAGAACGTCTCATAGGTTCGATTTTTTAAAATCGGCACTTTTAGGTTTGAACTTTTGTTGGTGTGGCGTCACGACGGGAGAAGGTTTGGAGATCTTTGTATGACGTAATCAGGGCCTGCGAAGAAAGAGCAAGTGGCAATTTGACTGCTTATTCTTTCAAAAATGAACTAGACGAAAATTCACATCTTTAGAGCCATTAACTGGCTTAACAGCGTTAGTGGAAGCAACTTGTGTTCTAAAGACAGCATGCTGGTCATCTAAGCCCCCAGGGGATTAATTTATTAATCATTGACACTCAAACAAAGCTAGAATATGATAAGATCTTGATAAACACTTGTAACAAAAATTATAAAAATTTCAGCTAAAAAGTATCAACAAATGCTCGTCAAGCTTGTGCAGCGCAAAACATGTAACTTATCGAATTGTGGCGCTGATGGCAAACTTATTAAACTAGCGCTTTTAAAATTTTGGATTTTGAAACGATCTTTCAAAGATATAATTTCATGCCTGCGCAGAGGCAAAGAGTTTTTGGAATATTGCAGCAAAGTGTACTTGAAATACACATGCCCTTGTTCCTTTAGGCTTTGTAGAGCTAAAATTTCGGTTTTTTTGGTCTATAAAATTTTGGTCTATGTAAAATGAGATTAAGAATATAAACAGTTTTGGATGTTAAAACTTCTTTGCAGTATATGTTAAGTAATCCGCTTTTTGCCTTAACTTTATCTTGAATTTTCTTCAGTCTTTCCACCGTCTCACCGCTTGCCCATAAATGTAATAAAAATATTTTATAGTTAATTGGATTCTTTTCCAGACGTCTGTAAAGGAAGGTCATCACTGCTCTTTTGCCAAAATACCTCAGCATTATATCTGCAATATATCACAAAATCCAATTCTATGTCCGCTGCGATATGTACTGCAGCAAGCGATTTTTAAAAAATCTTGAACTATGACAGTGTAGCAAAATATTTCGACAATCAAATTTTCAGGCCAAAATTAGCATATTTCCACTTTTTTCTCTTTTCAAAAAAGACTCGCCATCTAATTTTCAATGTACGGAAATAAAATTACATCGATACTTGACTGATTTCCGCAAAACCTTTGACTAAAAGTGAGAGTTATCTTAACGCATATCATCGGTAAATAATGTACCGTTGCAAGGATCAAATCTTACGTCCACCATTCCCAAAAAAAAATTCTTCGTACCCTTGTTTGAAATCAACGACAGTGTCGAAGAAATGAAAGTGTTATGCTTTACATGTTTGCCCACAAACACTTATGGATTGATCAGTAAAAATTCACTGTGGCACCAAAGCTCGTTTGTGTATTTCTAGGCTAAAATGTGTGGAATGTGCATTTAGAATGAGCATGCAGGAAATCAAAATACAGTTGCTTATTTAAAGAAATACGCTACTTCGTTTTCACTCCACTAACAAAATTTTAACAACAAATACCGCAGTTTTCTTCAATGAAATCAAGTATTTCAATGTTGATCTTTTTCAACAACATATCAGCGTCAGACAGGAAATAATACAATGCAAGTAGGCTACATTTCGTCTCAAAATAATAACTGTAATGTACTCACAATCGATGTAGTGCATCCAATCAAATCATAAACTATCATCGTTACTGGAGTGAAATAATTCGCGAAGAATATTCCAGAACCTCGTCCCACGCTAAACCCAGCCCAAAACAAAATATTGAGGGTGGAAGCATCGGAAACCTGAAAATATAGTTTTATCGTTTATTCCAACCACTTTTTATGTCTGACGCACCAAAGCCGTTTGCAGCTTGTCTATAAGAAAAGATCGAAACGTATTTCTGTTCAGTTCATAGGACAATATAAAGAAGCGATAGGTTGTCAAAGCTTTACTTAGCATTGCTTTCTTCAAGACTTGGCCATAACTGGACGAAACGCTTACGCTTTTGCATTTCCACCTTTTTTCTGCACTACATCTTTATATTCTATTTCAAATGTTTTTCTTTATGATACAGATAAACAAAAGAGAAAAGCTTTACTACAAGCAAAAATTGAGAAACCTCTTACCGAAAAGCTAGCTTCGGAACAGAGAGACACTGAATAGATGTAACTTTGGTAAACTATTTCCATAGAGACTACAGTGAAATAACAGAAACATATGGGGATGAACAACCAAATCAACTTTTTCAAAGGTTCTTCCTCGCGGTTCTCCGTTTCCAACTCATGGTTGATTTTCAAGCGTTCTTCCACCCGAGCAATGGCAAGAAACAAGATCAGGAATCCTATAACTAATGTGAAGGCCCCTGATATCACGTAAGTCCAGCCCACTGGATTAAAACCAGGCGGTTCAGATGAGGAATCAGTTGTAACTGAAGCATTGTATTCAACCGTAGTTATCTCTATGGTTTGACCTGAATTCGAATTCGGACAACTGTCATCAGCACTTTGTACTTGATCCGCCATTTCCAGAAAAGGAGCAGCTGAAACAAAAAAATGATCATTAACCTAGATGATACTTAACTATTCTAAAGTGTTTTCAACGTAACGTGGCTTTTTACTTTTGTTGAATGACGACTTTACATGGTCGTGGTATTGATTTTTCCATAGTTTTAGTGTTTCAATAGTTTTAATTTTTCCTTAAAATAGAGGTAAGCTCGCTTTCGCGTAAAGCTTTTCCCAACTGCATTGAAAAGATTTTATGGTATTGAACAATAGTATTTGAAAAAGAAGACGTTTTGGTATTGTTTTTTTTCAAATTTCAATTATTTGTTCTGAAATTACCTTTTGATAAAAAAATTGGTACAAATTGCTGAAGCTCTTATAAGAAACTCAATAATATTTGCTATTGAACAACAAAAGCTATGACGAAGTCTCATTGAATGTATTATCGTTTTTGGAAAAATTTTTTGAAGATTTTAATTATGCCTGAAATACGTTCAGTTTGACATTTTTACTCAAACCCAAACTAAGCAAACCTACTGTAGGTAGAGACCGAAACCAAGCAAAACGAGGAAAATCCCAGAATAAGCAATGAAAACAAAAATACGTTTGGAGAAAAATCAAGTCTCATGACTCATACTAGCAACACAACGCAACTACATGACAGTATAGGTATTGATTTCAGCCATTATCGATTGTTCTAAATCAGATGATTGATAACATTTTCTAATTTTGTTCATAACACTTCAAGTGGTGAATCTGATTTTGTCGCCAACTCATTTAAACCGAGAAGTCTTGGGTTGGCATCATTTTGTAATAACATTTCGCTTGTCGCTTTATGATGAACAAGCTACATCAACACATTTAACATCAAGTAATAAGAAAGATACCCCATGTTTGCCGATCCTCGCCTAATCAAAGATCTTGCAGCAGGAAAAATCTTGTAATATTTGTAAAAGTGTGAAAACTATCACTTAGTCAGTCAAGTCTCTCGACTTATACTCTATTTGAATAAGGTTGCAGGACTATTTGAATAACATTTGAAGACTGACGATTGAGAGTGTTACGTGAAATCGATTACCAATTAAAATTGTGCTGATTGATTCAAACTTTTGACCAGGGCTGGGGAGCCGGAGGCCAAGCAAACCGGATCCTGTAATTTGGGTTCCGGTTCCACAGACATTTGTTTAACAAGGGAGTTATACAAATAATAGAAAGTTTTTTAATTTTTAGTGGAACAAATTGTTCTTGATCCGGAGCCACAACTTCTAGATGTTGGAGCTGGAGCCAAAGCATTTGGATGCCGGCAGCTGGAACATGAGACAAAGCCATTTGAGTTCCAGCTCCAAACTCCTCCTCTTGACCTGTCTGGAGACTATAGTTGTACTTGCATACGGTATGTGCAATTTTGAATCATCGTGGAAAGATAACAGCAGAGCACATTCGGCTGATTCCTCGAAAGCTTACAGAAAACCTTAAGCATTTAATAGTAGACCATTACTTAGTACATGTTATGGTCTAAATATAATACGACACCTCTTTCATATTTCAGATAACTCCAAAACTTCTTTATTTATTGCTTCGTTCTCAAATGATGACAGGCACCCTTGAGCTATTAAAAACAAGGAAAGAAGTACCATAGTTGCGACGTCAAGTTATTCAAAAGAATTTCTTTTAATCAATCATTGTTCAGGAAGGACCAGAGATCACAAAATAGGACGAAAATGTATTAATGAAAAAAACATCATAAAAATCACCAATACTTTTGGCAGTAATAAAATACTCAAAACATATGCTTTCAAAGTGAATTTTTCCTTATTTTATAAAATATCTGCGTCTCATTGTGTTTGCCATCAGCATAGTTTGAACCTGAAGATACAACAGTACATTTGAAAGCAAATACGTTGATGAACAATTATAGGTCATAATAGGCCATTGCAACATTTATGCTTCATAGTATGTGATTTGATTGCTCCTGTTGAAAATTGTTGTTCGAAAACTCAAATTGAGCAATGTGCAGACAAGTCTTGGATTGAAGATTTTTACAAAATTCCAGGGGCACATGTCAACCTAGCGATCACCAAGAGAAAGTATGCCTGATTGCAAAATATCGCCCCCACAAAACTTACCAGAACTAATGAATAACTTACCAACAACAGGTGCTAGCAAAGCTCCGACGCTGAAAGCGAAATGAAAGGATTGCATGTAAGGTCTCGAGCCTTTCTCACCCCACAAGTGCAGATACAAAGACTGCATAGCTGTTAAAACACGTTTCACAATTTGACGTTCGATTGCAGTGTCAGTAAAGCACTTGCAATTATGAATTAGTTCACAGCTCTCATCTGTTAGATTTGTCACTTTTCCACTTTGAACAAACCAACACCCAAGCACAAGATTCTATACCTGAGTCTAGGTATCCGAACATAAGGCCGGTTATTGCAGTTGTGACTATGAGTCCAGGAAGATTTGTAACCCAAGGTGTTATCAGCATCAAGACTCCGTTCAAAATTATGCCTAAACCTGTGAAAATTTACAATTTTAGTGAACCAAATCAACTCTCCAGGTACTCTGATTCTGAATTGGTTTCTAACTGAAAACAAAATAGTCGAAAATGTATCAACGCGCATTAAAAGAATGCAAACTTGCTTTCCCAGTATTTTGAAAACTTTGAATTTTGCCATAAAAATGTTGAATCTTTAGTATGTTTATATTGTTGGATAATGCGCTATGGATGAAACATAGTGAATAGAAATTTCAAAAGGTATCATACTCACACACAGTCGTGATCATTACTTTTCAAGAATGGAGGGATTACGCTTCTTCGTGCGGTAATTTAGTTTCGCACTGATATCAACACATTCTGGCCAGTCTCATGGCACTACCAAAGTTCACATTTACACAGAATCATGATTATTCCAGCTACACAGAAAAAGGTACTGTAAGCAACAAAGTACCAATTTGTGCAATCACGGTTGTAAATCAACTCTTTAGAGTAATTGTTTTAGCGCCATCAAGCATATGCTTTTCTATTACTGTCACATATCTTTGTTTGTGTTCATTCATGTACTGTATTTGTGTGTTCCTCGTTACTGACATGAATGCTTATGCCTGCTGCTTTTCGTACGGGTGTGCAGATATTAACAAAACAAAGTAACCTAAACCTTCAGGATGTGAATTAGAAAATTTGCAAAGAACCATTTTTCAACCTCTAAGGATTTTCAAATTTTGACAGATATCAATTAACCCAATTCATTGCAATGCAAGTAAGTTTTTTTGCTCAAATATTGAGATCGTGTTCAGGAGCAAGAACTTAAAAAGATGTCGTTCTATCGAGTTTAATTAACTTCTACAGAATAAAAACATCTGATTTAAAATTGCGAATAGCACTTGCATGCTGCCAACAAACATATAAGTGATTGGCAGCATGTAAGTGTTATTCTCTATTTAAAAGTCGGATATTTTTATTCGTTCACTTTAAGCAAGGTCACTTGTTTTCAAACGGTGGGCGTTGGCCCTGTAGCAGCCCACAAAGGGATTTTAAGTAGAGCCAGTTTCAACAGACAGTGTTCCGTACGACTTGCCGAATATAAAATATTCCAAATTTATATCTGTATGTACTTATTACAGTACAATGTGTTGCGGTTAAAATTAACCCCAACATGTTTAGTTTGCAATGAACATAAAACTTTAAGAAAAATGTATTAAGATATACGCGAAAATCAACTAACACTTAATATTTGTGCATGAGGTAAGCAAAATGTAATTTATGTTGTGTGTAAATCATGCGTACCAGAAGGACGTTGGTGTCAAACCACGTTTTGCCAAAGGAAATAAGCTAAGTGGGGTAGACCAAGGCCAGGCAATGACTTTCGCACTAACC
>Ga0210059_1000873_pt1 | contig 42550 bp, 30 predicted proteins | sample Ectturendosymbi2_FD_188042 | JGI IMG/M metagenome (GOLD analysis project Ga0210059, IMG submission 188042) | Ecteinascidia turbinata endosymbiont from Florida, USA - Sample 2 (SPAdes) (version 2) | ecosystem: Host-associated > Tunicates > Ascidians > Unclassified | place: Key West, Florida... | reverse complement strand
CTGGGGTTCTTGCCTTGCAGACAGTTTCCTTGGTATAACTGACGAACCCATGTAGCTAGCCATTCAGTTATGCCTAAAGCAGCTAAAAGGTTAAACCACCCCAAAATCCTAAAATTTAGCTGTAAAACTTTTGTACGTAACAAATGAACGATCCTTTCAGCAATAAAAACACAGCTCCATGTTTTTTCTGGACAGATCAACAAACTTGAACTTCATCACTGATATTGTAATAGAATTGCACACAAAATTGACGAAACTTAAAGAAGCATGCTCCATATGGATTTAAATTTCAATTATTACGAAGAACCTGCACAATCGTGCAGATTTTGAGAAAAAATAACAACCCTTTTTTCAGGAACGTCATCCTTAAAGTCTGTTGAGGCTGTGCCTTCCCGCGCTTTTTGGGCTACTTGCGATTTTCATATGCACTTGCGAAGGCAGGATGTGGTCAGTCAGTCGAACACAATGTCCCCGCGACGCAGCAACTCAAGTGTAGTCCACATTCCTCAACCACCTGTTGTTTTTCTGGACGTCGAATATGAATGGCCGAACTAGGAGAGCGATATGACCGAGTCAGTAGTGTCGTATTAAACATAAAGTACTGAAATACGCAATTGTTGTGGGCTTACTGATGTACAAAAAACGAGCAGAGCCTTTCATTGCAAATTGTTTAAACAGTTTCTTTTCATTTTTTGAAAACTTGGTAGCACATTTGCAGATACCTCGTTGCATTACTGTAGTGAGCCGCAGCATAACGCTTCGGACACACTACTCTACATTGAAGTGAACTCTCTCACACTCCGTTCAAAAATATATCATGCATCTAATATTGCAAAAATGAACGCTAAGTAATCAGTTGCTGGCAGAGCATGTGTGGCATCGTTATTTCTAGCACTACATGTAGAAATAAAGTTGAAAAATTAGATGTTTACTGCCCATCATGCCAAGCAATCTCGAAATTATCTGTGGAACATCATGAAATCTTTTTCAGGCCCTTCCCCATGTTAAGTATCATCTGTTCCAAAGGCGTAACGAGGTTAAATGGCGCCCGGGGCAAAAAGCAGGTTTGGCGCCCCCAGGTTTGAACCTGAGGTCTTTCGGAAGCAAGTATGCTGTATTGAAGAAAGTACTTGCGGCATTGTTGGGACTTTTTGGCGCCCCGGCAGTAATTCTGCGCCTCCCCTAGTGATTCGGTGCCCCTCTCATTACGTCCCTGATCCGCTCACCACTGCGTTACCGCGTTTTTTTACCTCATGATTCTTAAACAGGTATCAGTTGAATTTTTCCATTTGAACTCAAGCGACAGACCTAGCAGAAGAGCTAGAAACTTAATATGAAATTTCTTTTCTCGTTTTAACTGTTGAAAAAACTGAGTAAAATTTGTTGTCAGAAAGCAAAACAGCCTACTTGTATATGTTTTCTAAGGTTTGAGTTATTTGTAGAGAGAGCGGTAGGCAATCGCACAAAATTTTGATAAAGTCTTTAACAACAGCATTCATTCCAGTTTGATTCTAGTCTAGAACTGAACACCAACTGGAAAATGTTTTTACTTTTCTGCGTATACTCTTCTGTTAATGATGGGACCATGCTCTTCATTCTGTTTATAGCACAGATCACATTTACGCATTTGAATTAGCGGTATAGTGCTGGTAATTTTGCTTGAAATTCTGTTTTCAACACAAACACGCAATGCATCCCAGCTTTCCACATCCCAATTTGCTGAGGCAAGACGAATCGTTCTTGCTTCCTTCCTTGCAAACTTTGATGAAGAAGCTGAGAGCAGCGGCCATAAGCAAGTGGTAGACGCTGTGAAATATTCCATAATTCCAACTGAAATATAAGCAGTTCAGGATTTTACCATCATGAAAAGTTGTGTGTTTTGCAGTTTTTCAAATAATACTTATCTGCTCTTATTTTGCTGGGCCCGAGGCTTAAGATTTTCCAAAATATTTTCAAAATACATTTTGAATTTTCAAATTTTTACAGAAAATCTGAACACAGAAGACTCTAAGACTACTTTACTAAAGTTTCCAGTTTACCACTCCCTATTCATGATAAAGCGTTGTCGCTGGCGTTTCTCCAAACGTGAAGAAGAGCAATGTCTGATGCTAATGTTCACGACAGTATTGATGAAAATACCGCGGGTACTTTATGATTTTGAAGTACCCAGGCTTTAATTGCAAATAGAGCGTAGCTTCATGATGGTCCACTGATTTATATGCTTTACCAAATAATACATTTCTAAGCAAGAAACTCAAGGAAAACACAGGCAAAGCAAAGTTTGTGACTTAAAACATAATCAAACATTTGCGCTAGCATGCAATACACATTCAAATAAACGAGGTAACAGTTTTATTTTGCAAAATTACTACGTAGCGTATAGCATCAATTCTTCTTCTTATATTTACTTAATAAAGCTTGCTAACCGTTTCGTAAGTTGTTTTGTTGCTGGCACTTTCTAAATGTTTCAAGGCTTAGCTTTTCTTCGATTTTTCTTAATTTAACCAAATACAAAATATGTCATCTGAGAGCACTCGGAAATGCGTCATAAACGTGCGCTATCAGGTTATCAGCATTTTTGCAATGAGCAGCCCTATACTACATATTGAGAGCGTGACTGACTGAAAACAAACAAATTTTAATGTGAAGTCTGTAACGCAAATTCCTCTTTCTTTTCATTTATAGACTCTGACAACCCGATTTAGTAAGTATGCTTGGGACCAGCGACGTCACAAGTTGAGAACACCTGCGGTCTCTGTGTTTTGTCAGATGAAAGTAATGATGCATTAGTGTGGCTGGCGGCAGGGGCGCCGGAGCAGCAACAGGGCGGGGGGCAGTAAAAGAGTTGAGGGCAACGGAAACTTACAAAAAATCTGTATTTACCAAAATGCTTGTTTCAGTTTAACAAAAATGTTGACTTCAAAAATAATTGCAGATATTATAGAAAGCCATTCTGAATTTTTTGGATACGCGAATAGCTGCAATAAATATGAAAAGGCACCTCCGCCCATGTTTCCCCCATTTTGAAAGGAAACGGGGGCAATGCCCCGCCATGCCCCCTCTCTCCGGCGTCCCTGGTTGGCGCTGTGCAACAGTCACGTTTTGTAGGCTATACTTGCATGATTAGCATGCGCACTTGCAGGAAACACAGAGACAACAGTGCAACGCAACGGATACTGCCGATTACAACACACGGAAGAGAATTTTTCCGCACCTCTTCTGTACACCGTACGCCAGGCAGGAAGGCAGTACCAATTTGCAAAGGTTCGTAACACCCAAACCAAAACCAGGGTCAAACTCCAGCAGATCTACCAGCACCGAAGCAGACACATTAACCACCAAGTCACGGGTGGTCCGAAGAAGGAAATGTTTTTTGAGAGCTAACTATGAATTTATAGCTTTCTTAGAATCAGGATCCTGTGGATGCAACGAAAAGAGGAAGCTTACTTGTTTCGATTAGTTTTCGTCTGTGCCAAATTGTCGAATTGCCCGTGCCTAAAGAAACCGTAGATTTCTTTTGCTCTATTATGCAATATTATTGAAACGCCCGATGCACCGAAAAAGCTCCAGGCGTGTTTTTGCGAGTTTTTATCAATATTGACGACTTGTGCTGTTGCCAAATTGAAACTGGTGTGGGCAGTCAGGGTTACGACAACCAACTTCCCCACGGCAACGACAACCACAATAACTGAGGAATTTGCCGAAGGTTTCCGAGTCTTATTGAGCTTCTGCGATTGAGGATTAGAGGTTGGCGGCGAGGGTCGCATTACTTGTTAAATTAGACGCTGTTTGTTGGTTGTAGAGCAAAGTCGAGCACTAAAGCTGTTTGCCACAGTATAATATTACATAACATTACTGTTAAGCTCAACAGAGACGTTTCATCACCTGCTTTCAAGAAGAAATCGGCACAGCATGGCAAGAGTGCCGGACGCGACACCAGGTATAACCAGCTTCACCCATTTATCCTTTTCCGGATAAATCGATTTTGTTTGCCACATCTTTTTGCCCTTCGAGCGAAAGATAGATTCTAAGTTTTCTTAAGAATAATGTTTCTGTTTTCACGTTTGCTGGTCACTAAAAGAAATGCTGCAGTGAAAACTAAATCTTAAACAAGCGTACATCTATACACAACTTTGCAATGATATATCTGAACTTTTCATACTTTAGAAGTTTTTTGTAAATTTTGTTCAGCTTATTTCTAAGGTTTTGAAACAAACATTTGATTTCTTTTCTTCAAGTTATATTTCAACAACAAAGTAAGTTAAAAAACCCGTCTGTTACGTTGACATGCGTCAAACGAAACTGACGTTTATTACCAGTTATCTCAAGTAATTCTTACATCTACTATAACATTTGTAAAGGTGATAACTGATAAGTATTTAAAAAAGGTAAGCATGTAATCGAATATTAAAAATCAAGGTAAAATTTTGTGTACCATAACACAACATAATTAACAGTAGAAAACTGAAAGTCTACGTTTAAAACATCTTTCCAAACCGAACAATTTCAATCCAACACATCATTTCAATTATACACAAGATATGTTTTATCTGTTATCTGTTGCATGATGTGTGATCTGACAGAATTGAACAAGAGCCAATCCAACACCTCTTCGCATCTATGCGTAATCCACTATCTTTAACATCTTCTTATTTTCTTTGCATTGCGTGATATCAGCGCTTACTAACGTTTTCAAAATCTGAAAAAAGCATACTGTTCTCTCATACCTGACTTACCCAAGACACAGCGAGTATGACGAAGGCGACCGTGATTGGCGCTGACCAAGTCCCATATCCGTCCACGTCTTGAAATGCGCGCACTGCGGCCAATAAACCACCAGATGTGCATAACGTTCTTCTGTGACGTAAAGCAAACGTTTCAACTAACAAACTTTTTCAAAAATTAAAACTTTTTTTTTTAGTACCTCGTTCCAAGCTGTTGCAACAAGGTCTTAAAAAGAAAGGAGGCCCTTGGTTGCAATCGGAAAGTTTCATACATTCTTAGAAAATTTGTGAGTCGCGCTTCACGATACAACTTTTGTGAAAGATGTCTCCCTTTACGTGGTGCAAAGTTATTCAGCTTATGTAATCTTTTATGCGTTAGCAGTGGACGGAAAACCAAATGTTGAACTTGAGACTGTTGGGGGTTCATTAAAAAGCAAGTTGTCAGAGCTGCTATTCTTTTCCACACTTTCGACATCTGCCGTAAATAAGGCCAAACGTTATCATTTTTACCACAAAGAAGTGATTGCAGCAAGACCTGTAAGTTTTCAATGCGCTTAAGGTTTCACTTCAGAGGTTTGCCTGAGTTTTATCTGTTTGAACAGTGCTTTCTTGTTTTCAGTGATTTCGAAAAACGCTGGAAAATACATTACCTTAAACTGCATTTTCACAGGTTTCTCAAAAACATTTCCACACAATACAAACATACATATTCTTGAAAAAGTGAAGTTATTACTTGAATTTTGTAGTAAATCATCTAAATCACTTTTCTGGTGGCTTTGTACTGTGTTTTGGACGAAAAATTAAATGTTCTTCCACCAAGAATGCAAATAACGTCACCTATGGCTCCAATGAGCATGGTTTATGACGGTGGTTCCCAATATTGTTATGAGCTCCCCACGCACTACACCTATGCATAAAACCAAACGACGCACTACATTAAAATATTCACAGATTGTTATTTAGCTTAAGCTCACCTGTCTTATAAATAAAGTGAATTTTTCGCGTAAAGTTACTACTGTTTCCTCGTTGCTGAAATCAATTTCGTTATTGTTACACCACTGCGCATAGTGTTACATCACAGCCCACAATGATTTTAATCTTTTGCAGACTCATTTGCGCGTACATCGACTGAGTTTGAGCATGTTTTCAAACATCCTAAGATCCTGGTAGCGAAGGTAGATGTTAGCTTGCGACACCCCTGCAATCTCAAAACGATGCACCATAGGGCGTCGAGACACCCGCTGGAAAACCTCTGGTTTATGAGCTGGAGTTCTTCCCACGGAATAGGAAATGTTTTAAGCGCAAATCAATGAAAATTTTATAAATAATATTTTTTGTGGCGATATGTACTAAAATTCGTAAGGTTGCATAAGAAACCCTGTAACAAAATCATATACTCAAAGAAATAATAACAGCAAATTAAAAAAAACAGGCAATCCTTGTTATCTTTCGTCGCACAATCAGTTACGAGGTAAAACTTTTCACGAGAGGTGGGCCTTGTGGATGCAATTAAGCAACTGTAACATACTTGGTATTGCAATTGAAATCCGTCATTTCGACAACAGTTGTGTAAATTGAAAGAATGGTACCGTAGCAGGCAAAGTATTTTAACATCCTTTCACCAAAGAGACCAGACAGCAACGACAGTACAGGAACTGCAGACAGATGCAGAAACTGCAAAACAGAAAAAAGTGCTGTGGCCTGTGACCCATAAAATAAATACGTCAAGGAACACAAGAAAATTACTGGAAAGAATATCAAGGTGTTGGCTTGCTTGCGGTCTAATGCGCCATTCACATCTATTTTATGCAATGCCTGTTAGTTTCCTCGCCGATGGCAAAATGTTATTTTTATGAAATGACGCGTGATGAAAAGTCACCAAACCAACATCAAACTTTAATAATCTCCTGGAGATCCATTAAAACCATGTAACTAGAAAATTACTTTTCGTGTGTTGGCATTGTAAAATTATAATTTTTAGTTTTCCAAAAAATGCTGGCAACCTTTAGTGGGATTATGAAAGACCTCAACCGTGAATGGAAAATATCGAATACCATTTTCAAAGCCAAAGTTTTAAGACAAACGGGTTGTAGAGGTTTTCCTGCTTGATACGTGATGATGAGTGTAATGTTCGCATGACATGCATATAGTTTCTTCGTTGAACAGTTCAACTGCTTTTAAAGCGAAAAGATGTTGCATTTGTACTGAGGTAGCGCCGCTGGTTGCCCGAACTTCTTTTGTCCAAACTTTACAACACCTATTGCAGCAGTGGTCATACTTGCGTGGAAAAGTTTCTGATAACTATGGCATTTTTGGTACTCCGTAAACAAATTCAGTCATCACGGATAGGAACGATCAAAATTGGCTTTATAATGCTTGATTATTATTATCAATAGGACATTTTTAATTTTTGAATATTTATCAAATATCACTGTCCGCATCCGCAGCCAACGGCAGGCCAGAGAGGATTTACTGAAATATAGTTTTTCAAGTCAGAAGTACTGTTTGTTAAAATGCTTTAGTATAACAATACAACAGCTTTTGCTTTGGTGATGTGTTGTCGCATTCAAACAAGCAGTGTTTAAAGGAGACTCGAAACTACACATCTGGTTTCAAAAAAGTGTTAAAACCTTTTCTTTAGAGTTTAAGGGGCGTGAAGAGATTGTTTTAAAAGCGACTTGCAGTGAATATAAGGCACGCGTTTTCTATCATGAGATCATGCACTTCCTCGGTGCTGTCGACGCAGTCCTATATTGAGCAGCGTTGCGGTCTTGGCAAACGCTGCGCGTGCTGGCCCATTCGCCCACACAGTGCCCCGCCGGCAGCTTCAGAAATATGTAATCATTGCAATCGATCATTGAGAGAGTCAGTTAAATATATTTGAAAGAAAAGGAATAAATACACAAACTTAAACTTTTCTTGCGGTTTCAAAGATCTGTTTCTGTTATTTTACTTATGACCAACTGACCGTTATTTCCAGCAAGGGTTGCTTTTATACCACAGATTAAACGTACATATCAGCCTCATCAACAAATATGTCTGCAACACGCAAATTTACTAAACGCAGCAGACTAATTAGTTCGATACAAGGTTAATGTTTTTTCAAAAACAATTTGCACCAAATGTTTGGCCTTAACATGAATTTCTCACAAAACAAGGCTGTGTTTTTCGCAACCCATACATTCTTATGAATGCTAGAAACAGTTTTAGCAGATTTCAGTACAACATCATCAGGCAGTGTGATACTCACTACTTTCGTCAGCATCGTTTATGTGTGGGATATGTGTTTTCTAAAAGGCACGTGCATGAAAACTGCAAAACTCAAGCTGAAGATACAAACTTTCTTGACGATATAAAACAAAATTTTTCGTTTCTCACGATCCGCTTCATAAATATATCTGAAGCTGATGGTGAGAAAGCGTTTTGCCAAGAGCTGCTGTAATTAGGTGTGCACTTAAGTCTAAACTCTAAACTTTCAAGCGATATTTTGATTAACAGGAAAATCCCATCAGAAATGACGTAAACGTTCGAGCAGTGGTGCACAACCTTTTCGCTATTGCTGGCCGCATTACGTTTATTTTTATGAATTACGGTCGCCAGCAGTGAGTTCAAGATATTTTTAGTTTTGTTCATTGCTTCTGTTCTACATCCACACGTCTGTTTGGCCGTCTTTCTACAAAGCATCCTCATGCATTGGACAAAGAAGTTTTACAGTATTAATGCATGGTCGTCATATTTAATATTTCAAATTGCGTGTGCACCGAGCATAAATTTTTATCTAAGGCTGCAGGTTGTGCACCCCTGCGTTAGATCCTTAGTGTATAACGTCAATTCGACTGTCAGGTTTGTTCTTAGAACAGCTGGCCGCCAGTCCTGTATTTTGTGGCTACAAAAGCAAAATTGAAGCATTCGGTGTGGCCATATTTGTATGAGACAATAACGCAGCAATAAGAGAAAGACATATTCGGGCAGAAGTAATTAAAAATCGAACTCACCAGAATGTGGAAAGTTGCAAAGGCAATTACAAAAGATACAGAAGGAAGTCTTCTCCGAGCAGAAATGAAAGCAGGAACAACAAATGCCGCACCGCTAACTGCAACCACTATTGCTGTACCAAGCACTAAACCCATCACTGTGTTTTTTGTGATTTTTTGGAGGAATTAAACGCACTTGCAGCTTTGGAGATAGGACACCGGTAAAAAAGTTTCGTTGTTGGCAAATTCGTTGTAACGAATTAAACCAGGCAAGTCAAGTTATCATCCAGTGTTTCAACACATGAAACGCATGACAAAATTCGTTCCATAAAGGGAAACAACGAAAATTTTTCACCAAATTAACCTTCACTTCTCAGCATTCTAAACTTATTGAAGCCTACTGTAAAAGAAAGTGTAACTTTAACCCATCAAGTACACGCTTAGATATAATTCTGATAACACTTGGATGTCATCCTTAAACATCCACGTATATCTTGTCCAACGTAAACTGCTTTAAACTAAAGAAACTGTGAAGCTGATCAAAAGCATTACATGTTGCTCGGCTACAATGCTGAAGCAGACCACGAAGCGTAGTGAGTGTTTGTGTCAGACAGACAACAAACGACAGGAATGCAAGCACGCTCTTCTTATTGTGATGTAACTCTCATGGGGAAAAGACTTTCGCGTGAGGCAACAGCTGACGGGCTCAGCGAAACCTCAAGTCAAACTGCAAGAAATCACCTGTTCAGAAATAAACTATTCTTTGCTTTCAGTAAAGTAAACGTCTCAAGTCTGCCTTGCGTACAACCACCAACGGTAGGTTTGTGTTTGGGCGATTTTTTTAACTTTGCACGCAACAGATGGAAATGACTACTCACGGCCATAATTAAAATCCACAACTTGCGAAACTGTCTCTTTCACGTGCACAGCTGTTTTTGTGGATGCAGAAAAAAGATAAATGGCAAAATTGATGAACATTATGATAAAGGCGATGAGGTGATTTTTGGGAAGGTAGCTATTTAATTTTTGGATATGTATTCTGTGCAGGGAGGGAGGTTATCACTGAGGTCAGACCAAGAACATACCTGACTGCCATTTTTAACAAAGTTTTCGACTGCTGAAAGTTTGTTCAATTAAAAGTATTTTCAATGATATCAGAGTATTTTTGGCAATTTCTTCCTGAGGTATACTGAACTGAGGAGCACGCTCAAAAAGGACACAGGGCCGGCCTTAAGCCGATGCAACCGATGCGGCTGCATTGGGCCCCGCGCCCCAGGGGACGCCGCGCCACGGTGTTTGGGCGGGTTGTTTATTTTTGCCAGATACTACTTGCGCACGAGAATTGTAAAAATGCTTATAAATCTCATTGTTAGCAAATAATTATCCCGTTTGAATGAACGATGAATTTCCTCTAACTATTATTGAACGTTGTCAAACGTGCTCAATTCTTATGCTGAGCGGTATATCTGCGCTCCATCCAGAGCCGTGTGAAAGGCTGTTGGGGCCCCGCAAAAAAAATCCAGATGGGGCCCTTTAATATCAGCAAGCATTTAGGCAGATGCGTGCTTTTTCGATCCAGTGACAAATTAGCCCCTTGAACAGCCCTATTTGAAAACCTAACCAAGCTAAACTAATAATGTACAACTTAGGAGAAAATAACTTTAATGAACAGCCGATGCAAAATAAGTGAAAACTAACTTTATCACTTGCTAGTTGTTATCATCAATACAGCGAAACAAATATCTCTTCTTGTGATGTGATAGGAAATTAGTTATGATGTAATTTACCTGTTTGATGTAGTTGCCGTACTTGCATCAACTATAGTGTACGACAGGGGTGTGTAACCTGCGGCCCGCGGGCCAAATGCAATACAACAAAGTGGATTTTTATGCCGGTCACTAGTACTAGATAGCCTGTGTGAAATGAAAGCGCGGCCCGCGGTCTAATCTGTTTAATTGCGTTAGGCCCTTCAGTAATAAAGGTTGAACACCCCTGGTATACGGCAATATGTGAAACCGGCAGTCTCATTAATGCTTGTGATTTGAATCCCGGCGATCACAGAGCACCTGGTGGTCGCTGTACAGCCTCATCATTTTAATAGCCAGACTTAATGTAATCATCTTGGTGCTTTCACCAAAAGCTGATAGGTGGAAGCAGTGCGTAGAACTAACTGCTTCCCAACACCCCCTCTGTCTTTACTTCTAATAAGAACGAATTTATTGGAATCTGACACCATCCATCTTCATCATGACATATAGCAAGTGAGATTAAATCTGAAGAGGCTTTTTAAGATCGAGAAAGCGAGCGTTAAACTTATCGAGATTATCCCCGTTTTTTCTGGTCGAAACTTTAAATTAGACTGTCTTAACACGGTCTGCACAGACATATATATAATAAACTGACACAACTGCCTTCCTTCGTTTCAACTTTACATAACCTGTCTTAAGCAGCTTTCACGAAAACGTTTTTAACGTTGAAGTAGAAACCTAGTCTCTCTATCTGTACGCACCTGCAAAGCGATTGCACAACACTCCACAGCACATTCATTATGACGTAAATTTCCCCGGAGAATTTCAACGCACAAGGGCGATGCCAGCGAAGTTAAGTGTTGAAAGTCAAGACTTTATTAACAATTAACAATTGGCCTTGCTCAGACTTAACCAAAACTTTACAAAAACTGCTATAGTGTCCGAACGTCCGCAATTCTTTTTCGAAATTAACGAATCATGATATTACATGCTTAATCTACCGGCTCTGCATTGAGGGCGAAAACCAGAAGAGTAAAAGTCAAGGGTAGAGAGACGGCTCTAACTTACTAATACAATATATATTGTGGGGCCCCTACGAATGGTCGCCCCCCCCTCGTCCGGGGGGTACGGGGCTGCCTTGCCACGGCACTGGCTCACCCAGAACCGTCGCCAGAAAGCTTGACATGTAAAAATTGACAAAATTCAACTGGTTTGTAGTTTTTCATATTTAAATTTGGGAGCTTGCAGCATTGTTTTCAGAGGCTTAGATCACCAAACCCCTCCGTGGCGTGGAGACTGGCTTCACCCTGTCCCACTCTTCATGGATAGAATTTTTTGTTACCAGTGCCAGTTGAGACTGAAGTAAACCTACAGATATTGCAAACAAAAAAGGTGTGAAGTGATTCAACTCGCAATGAACAGGTATAGACGAGTGTCTGTCGTAACTTTGATGGCAGTTCTGCTTACGTGACGTTGTTCGGTTCTCGAAAGGTTGATTGCGGATAATCTGCACTTTAACAACGGCTTGCAGTTTTGCTTCATAGAAGATTTTGACACAGTATAATTACTTTATTATTTTGTCAAAATATAATTAATTGTACCACACTGAAAGAAACGACAACAAATGAGAGGTTGGTGGCCCTGTGGAGGCCAAAAACCTCATGCAAATCAAGGAAAAATTGTGTTAACACTTGAACCTGCCTCCTTATCTTTGTCCACAATATTGTTCGGCATTACCTGTCGGTCGTGCAAGTACTTTTATCATTTGCCGCCCCATCAAACTTTTGTTGTGATTTGCCTATTTGCGAGCGTAAATACGTAGAAACACCAATACTGCAAAGTCCATGCAAGTTCATAAACGTAAAGGACACTTGAAGCTGTCCTGCAGCTTAAGTAGGCAAGGCAAAAATTGTGAATTTCATCCAGCATACTCGTTCCAGTTTATCAATATATTGGGCGGCTATATGCTTTTGTTTTTATCAATCAACCATGCGCATTATATATTGCGTTTGATAAAGTTTCTGCAACTGTCACGTGGCACGTGGTAGTTAAAAACCTTTGTACATTACATTTCTAATTCATAAAAAGCAGTTTGCGTTCCAAGTCCATGCATAATGAAGCATAATGAGTAAATTCTATTGTAAACTTGGGCTTTGGGAGAGCTTTGGGCGGATGCATGGGTTGCTCTCTTGTGAAGTCTGCTTTTCTCGTGTATTGTGTCATAAAGCGGATAGTTGATAATGCGCCCAGACTTTACCTTTATGCAAGAACGCGTCTGCGATTGTGGTTACGGAAAGTGAGATAAGCAATCAGTTCATGTTAGCGATTTTCTCCAAGTCAGTTCAACACGAGTGAAATAATTAATTGCATTGTAAGTTCAGTTCGCTTGTTAGTTCGGTTTCATTGACGTAACTTTGCACTTGCGCTCGCCGCTCCATTGCAGAGCTTCCTTTACAGCTTTCGGCTTGGTTACGAGTGGTAGTAATGCACTGTTTAATGTCCACCATAGCAGCATGCTATTAGTTATAAACATGACCATAGTTGGGGGACACATGAGCTATGCCCCTTCCACATAAAAGAAACTATTGTGTTATCCTGTAGCCTACATGCAGATCGAATCCAATACTTTTCTGTCTTTTTGATATTCATATAATTACTTTGCTAAAATATCTTCCTCGAAAAGGTCATAGCACGGTTGACTGAGCCCGATGACGTAATAACGCCACTGCTCAGAGCGGCCCCGCGCCTAGGCCTTGCATTGGGCCCCGCACCTGTTAAGGTCGGCGTTGCAGGGAGACACACAACTGTATCAACCGTGGACAGTTCATCACATGAACCTTTAGCCGGAAGAAAATCAAGCTGTAAAAGCCGCTGTAGAAAACTAAGCGTGACGCACGCTTGTTTGCAACTTGCGGCATGATCAGTGCTTACTAATTCAATTCCTCAAACCAGGGTTGCGAATCCCATGATGCGCTCCAATGTAACCCGCGCTGCATTGTCTGAGGGTGCAAGGAAGACCCATAGGTAAAGATATTTGCGGAATGGGTGGACGTCAGTAGCGTACCCAGCCAAAAATTTTGGGGGAACCCAAAAAATTTGGGGGCTTGGAGCTTTGTTTGGGGGTGCTAAGCCCACCAAAGCACCCCATGGCGACGGCACTGGGTGGTATGCTGTTGGCTTGCTCAACTATGACTTCACTGTTAACCCCTGTGACAACTATTAGTGTAAGCGATATGCTTTATTTGTCAAAGAACAATAATCAATGAAGTAATGAAACCTTCCTTCTTAAAATTTATGTTTCAATTTCTCACTTATGCACACTTACAGAGAACCCTCGATGAGGATGTGAGTTGTTTCAAAATGTGAATCAATTTTTTGCAAACGCATCCCAGCACCTTTCAAACCAGGCAACATTTAAGTTAAGACTTGTGGTCGCTTACAATGCCAGTAAAAGTAATGCTTGAAAGCGGTTTACGCACGCTATTGGCGAAAAGTAATGTTAGACGCATTGTTAAGCACTGGACTTCATTTCAGGCAAGCAAAGCCTCTGCTAGGGTATGAAATGGCTACAGATCATGAAAAACTAGGTGTGGTGTTTTAATAACTTTTGTAAGCTTCACGTACAATATATCATATCTTGTGCTACAAAATGGCGATAAATCTCAATGGCAGATAGCAAGTTGTGTTTTCATCAGATTCTATTGAGATTAGAATGTGAACATTCAAATTGTTGTTCGGGACTCCGGAACAAGGAGGCACCGAAGGAGCATTGCCCACTTGCTTCTTCCAGTTTGTTTGTATCGGCGCCCTAGATATGTCACTTACCCCTGCCCTTTTTCTGTGTTTTGACCGTGGCTGTGGCTTTTAGCCGATTTAACCGAATGCTATAAATCAGGGGTCACCAATCTGGTGCCCGCGGACATCAGGTCGCCCGCAAGGACCATGCAGGGCGCCCGCGGGCCTGTTCTAAAAATGACATTAGCGTGATCAATGCCTTCACATTAGTGAATATCAATACAGTGGAAACCACTTAATATAGCATCGGTTTGTAGAGCAAGCCGCTTATTCGAGCAGTCTCGACTGAAAAAAAAACGATCCCATCTTTTTCCTCTTATAAATTCTTCGCTTACTAGAGCAGGCACACCGCTTGTTAGAGCAGTTAGACGTATAGCAACACCATGGCTTGCACGCGGTTAGCGCAAAAATGAAGTAAAACAATAAAAAATCGACCAGTTCTGTTGTGCTAAAGTGGGGCAAGAGCAGTGGCGTGGCGAGGCTACGTGCCGCCCGGGGCCGACCATAAAATTGCCGCCTTTTCCACCTCTCAAATTTGCTACAAGAATTTAAAATGAAAGAAGATCATGTTTCGTGCCTATTTAAAGAAAAAAGGATTAATAAAGCATTTGAAGATCACAATCAAACATTCACAAACTGAAATGGGTCTTGTTTTCATTGTCGATTACGAGTCTTACTTTTTTTCTGCTTGTCGCCACCTTCTTCATCATTACTTTTCCTAATTTTTTTGCTTGCTGTACTTACGCATGTATGGACCCAACATGTTTCGTCAAATGTTCTTCCCTGTAGGTTTTTAGTCTCCGGTAAGCCCACCGCTTTGCTTTTAGTTTGCTCATTCCATGGGATCAAACGAAAAATTTAGGCATATGTTGGCGGCATACCTACTTTGCAGATGTAAACATTTAAGTATGTTATTTCATGCAGTATCTCTGTCTGAAACTGAAAAAGTATACATACTGCATATAGCAGGCTACAATATTTATTTCATAATATGATTTCAGTGATGTAAAGGACGTTTCATTGTTTACTTCACGTTTCAGTAGTGGTTTTAATCCTCTTAGAATATACAAAAGGCTTCAAACGTTAACTTTGTCGACACTTGTGCGAGGCCCTGTGTAGATGCGGGACCCATTGTGATAAAACGGTAAAATAGGCTTAAAACTGGCTAGTCAGGGGGGCCAAAGGGGTCATGCCCCCATAATTTTTAGAAAATATAGTCATTTTGTCCATTGAGTGGCGTTTTTTCAAACAAAATGGTGTTATTCGCTTAAAAGCAAACATTTTGTTCCCCTCCAAAACTTTTTGGCCCCACCCAAATTTTTGGGCTGGCTACGCCACTGCTCTGGGTGAGAGATGCTGACTTGCAGCCTTTATCGTAACCTGCACACTTGATCTAGCTCAGGACTGCACAACGTACGGCCCGTGGGCCGAATGTGGCCCGTGACAACTTTTCTTGTGGCCCATGAAGACTTTCTCAATTGCAGAAAATATTGCAAAATCCCGGCTTCGAGTATAATTAATTGTCATTCCAGAATTTTTTCCAGATTACTGTACAACGAAATAGACTTTTTCGGCCCGCGGAAAATTTATGTTGATCAATTTGGCCCTCCGAGCTTTCTGAGTTGTGCAGGTCATGGTCTAGCTGTTGAACTTTTTCAGGGGTGTAGTGGGAAGGGAACGGCGTTCCCACACCTTTTTGTACTACATTGAAACATGGCTGCGATCTCACAGATGTGATAGTGACACGCAGAATCGCACTGCTAAACTGAAGTCTGCAGTGAAACAGGAAGATCCAGTGTGGAAGTTCTTATGGGCGAATTAGTCGAACTATTTGGTGCAGTCTTCCTTTTTATTTCGTGTGGGAACGGCGTTCGCACACCTCTTTTTATAGCACTAAACTCCTGGGCTTCTTCCAATTACACGTGCATAGTGTTATTCCTTGCCTTCCTCTTTTACCAACAGAACCGTCGCCGGGTCTTACATAAGGAGGCTTTGCGTTTATGCAAGGGGGCTTGACATTCTAAAATTTGATAAAAAATTCAGTGATTTATAGTGTTTCAAATTAAAATGTGGGGGCTTGGAAATTTGTTTGGTGGGGCTAAGCCCACCAAAGCCCCTATGGCGACGAAACTGGTTAACAAAAGACATCTGTTTCAAAGACTATTACCACACCATGCCAAATACATCACAATGAGAGCAACACCTTTTCTAAGCTTTGCTTGTTGAAATGACTTTTTCTATGACCGGAAATGTGAGTATATCGTTGAACAAAGAGGACTTCAACGAAACTCGACTGCTTACCGGTTGGCCCTGATTCACTCTACTTTCAGTTCAAACTTACAATCTGAGCTCTAAGTTAGCCACGCAAATACATCACCTGCACTACCCGCTTCAAGAACGTCATTTTCCGGCACCATTACGTCATGCGGAAACACAGCAGTTGCGTTGAAATTGAGCAATGTTACCTTTGCAGAGTTCTTCACTTCAACCTCCAAAATTTAATGTTGATAAACCCACCTAATGACCAGGCTACAGCTTATGGCACTTCTTGGAAATATCGCGCTGAACATTAAAAAGTAGTATAAGATGTGCGAAAAAATGTTTTTTTAATTTTGGTGACGGCAAGCAGCGGTAAGCCAACGCTTGAACTGCGTTTCTTGCCACGGCGGTTGAACACTCTTCCCAAAGAGCGCTGCGGCGATTCACTCAGTTGCACGTGGATCGAACACCAAACCCTCCGATTGAGAGGCGGACTAGCCATCGCCACCCCACGGAAATGTTCGTCGCCAATGCCTAGGTGTCAGGTGACGTTATGATCAGGACCCCGACATGGGGAAGTGCCGCCCCGGGGCGAGTCGAAAAGTGCCGCCCCCTCACACTCGAAAAGTGCCGCCCCCCCAAACCACGGGTTAAAGCAAAGCCAAACCTTTCAGGACGGAATTTTTATTTCATAACAATGCATCATCAGGCCGGAGTTAATTTTGAAAATTTCACTGTAGTGAAATTCCGGACGTTTTGCTAACCGGGACGGGACACCGGGAAAGACGTTTAAACCGGGACAGTCTCGGCCAAACCGGGACGTATGGTAGGTCCAACCTTAACCAAAATCTAAAACCTAAATCTAACTTCAGATTCATTCGTGGAAGACCAATTGATATTCCTTCCTTTCACCAAAAGTCCCGCCCCCCGAAAAGTTCCGCCCCGTGGCATTGCCCCCCCGGCCCCTTGTTGGGGTCCTTGTTATGATGTGCAGTTGAGGCGTTGCTAAGGAACCAACGATGGGAGAAAAAGGATTAAACTATCCTTGACTATTTGCCGTGATTTCATGCAAGGCCTTTTTCATCAAATTTTCAGAGGAGGGGCGATATGAACCTCGGAATACCAAATCAGTCATGTTTGTAATCTGCTGTCGAATGTCATCTCTTTCCTTTTGTTCTAACGACTTTTGAGTGGGATGGGAGAAACGGCTTTGTATGGAGAGGAAGGTGTAAGAAATGGGGCGCAATTGCTCCCTAAGTGTTTCAAAAACCCTGATTTCAAGACAAACACCGGGCTACTTTAGCACATTGGATTTGACCCAGATTTTTGAGTAGGCCTAAAATTTCCTCAATTTACTCACTCCACAGCCAGATGTGTTTTTTAGGATAGCCTACCAGTCTAGGGCTTCCAAACACAAAAAACTGAAAAGAGCTAGACTGTTTAAAACTTTATTTTAAAGTAAATATGAAGGGCTAGAAATTTTAAACTCCTTTCAAATTTTAATTTTTATCAACAAAGTGCCGCCCCCCAGAAGGTGCCGCCCGGGGCCCAGGGCCCCTGCCCCTGTACCCTTGCTACGCCACTGGGCAAGAGTGAACAGTGTCTACCACAACAGCTACTGTGCAATACATTATGACAAAAATATTGCAAAAATAGAGTATAACGTTTCTTTTTACAATACTGTGTACAGTGCTCACAACGAGAATAAAATACAGTATCCTGATATTGATTTGCGTGTTGGCGAACCCTAGTGTGAATGACACCCTATTTTTATTGCAAAAAGTTCTCATCGGATAAAAGAGCAACCGTTTATTAAAGCAGGTTTTGCTACTCCCGAGGCTGCTCTATTAAGCGGTTTCCACTGTACTAAAATAACTGAAGGTACATTGAGCAAAATTTTTATTTCAGAAGTGTGTACCGAACTAGTAGCTCTTCGGTATTCGGTACACAAGAAGTAGCTCACAGTTTCGAAAAGGTTGGTGACCCCTGCTGTAAATACATGTGCACAAAAGTTAATCAAAGATACAAAAACTGCTATAGTAGGTAGTCCAGTCGTTACTGTCGTCATTATTGCAGTCTTGCAGGAAGATTCTAAGATTGAAATGTTATCGGAAATATTAAAAGTAACCGACATGAAAGCGTAGGTTGAAGAACCCTAGATTCATCTGATTCTGCGTAGTGATTCATTCCAAAAGTCCTTTAAATTAAATTATTTTATTCTGTAGTTATTATAAGAATTTTCAATTGCAACAAAGCACTGTTATGCAAAATAATAACGATCAATTCTTTTTCAGTGCGCTACGTAGTATGCGTGACAACAAATTTAGAGTTATTTGGGGCAATGGTTACTAGTTCGGTTTGCTGTGCATTAAGCAAACGAAGTGTTCAGGTTGTAGTTTCATTGCAGTAGATGCTTGTATGTTCGACTAATTTTCTTATGAGCAACAATTTGCCATGAAGCTGTCAGTGATTGCAATACTGTTAAGCCAAATCAGGTCTTGCAGCAGTAGTTTTTCAATACTAATGCAACATATTTAGCTTTTGCTTCACTATTCAATGCCCCGTTTCTGAAAAATGACACTGACATTTGACCTAAAAGACGATTTTTAATACCTGCAAAAACTTAAAGGCTAATAACGAATACGTTTTTACCAATGATATGCGTGTTGCCAAACAAGCTGCTTAGTTTATTAGGCAAGACGTTTTCGTGGCAGTAATAACAGCTTTCCACAGCCTATTTGTAACTGATTGCCGGCGTAAGCATAACAAAGGCAAGGTTGGACCTGATACACGTTTTTCAGAGTTGCAGTTTCCTCCATATTTGTGTTGATACGTATTTCTACTGCATCGATTGCTTTTTCCCGGGACGCAGTAGGCTCGCTGATGCGAAAATCGAATCTTATTAAATTTTCTGCAGCGCCTTCGATTTTCGGTGTCATGAAAGAGCACATGAAAGAGATGTGTCATGAAAGGGCGCATGAAAGAGATGCGGTTCGTGCAGACTCTCGATTTTTCTGAAGCAAGCATTGCAAAGAGTCGACAGGCGTGGAATTATCAAGCAAGTCATGCACCAAGGTGTTGCCGAACAATCATGTTGCATGGAGAGCTGCTATTATTTTCTGCGTCAATAATTTATTTGGTTGCTGTATTTGTATCACACATCTCCGCAAATTGCAGTTAAGGTTTTTTCAAATCACTTTTGAGCGAGCGTTGGAAACTGACGCTTTCTTGCTGCCTTGACAAGAGAAACGTTCCACCGGGTTTTGAAAAATGCGTCATGAACCTATCAATAGAATACATAAAAAAGAAAAACGCCCAGAAAACTAAGATATCTGCCAGAAAAATATGTAAATAACGGCCCTGAAAAAATTGGAATATCAACAAAAAGCCATTTTTGTGTTGGTTGCTAACTTGCTGTGCAATTGCATAACAACATACAAGTTGTATCCACGGGCATAACGAGGTTAAATCACGCCCTGGGCAAGAAGCAAGTTTGGGCTTCCATGTCAAATGGGGTCATTCGGAAGCAAATATATTGCATTGAAGAAAGTACTTGTAACATTTTTAGGACTTTTCGGCGTCCTCCGCAGACATTCTGCGCCCCCCGCAGTGATTCAGAGCCGATTCGGGGCCCCCATATAGTGATTCGTCGCCCGGGCAATTGTGCCCCCCCTTGCCTCCCCTCGTTACACCCCTGGTTGTATCAATTATCTTGTTCATGAAACCATTAGAATGTTCTTGGAATATCCACAATAATTAATGGACTGCTGCTAATTTCGCATTGCATTGTGTCATGGCTTTGACTAAAGCTACTCTTTGAGAAACCCAAGCGTGTCGTCAAAAATAAGCTTTCGATATCTTATGTAATGAAAAACCCATGATTTGTTGTTTTGCTGCATTTCTATGTGTAGCGCTATCACGTTTCTTGAAAGATCAGCGTGGATGATTTTTGTAACTTTCAACCTAACCTTGCCGAATGGATAGTTCTTAAACGTAGGACAGGGGTCGGCAAAATACGGCGCGCGTGCCACTTGGCACGCCAAGCATTTTCTGATGGCACGCAGGGACAGCTCAAACACAATCAGTTATATATTTAGTCCTGTTTTTACATTTTAAAAGTATGCAGCACTGGGTCTACTGCTGCAACCGGCATCTTAGAACAAGGACATTTTTTTTGTCTTGAAGCAAAGCTGGACCATTCCTTTAAAAGTTATTTTCAAATACCAATTCATTATCACTGCTTTCTTACTGATTTTCACCGTTTTATTACCAATTTTCATCGCTTTGTTACTAGAAGGCAATCTGACCTTATTTGCTTTTCATCAAAATTTGAGAACCTGCGAACACTGCTCTTTCGTGCAGTTTGCTACAAGTCCTAATTTGTGACAATTGTAAAATTATTCAATTTTACTGATCTGAAGCTAACACTTCAAAATAGATTGGGATGTCTCGATCATTTTGGCTGAAACAGTTGGGAAAATTTACCCAAAGTCCAACGTAGGTCTTGAAAAACATTCAGGACGGCAACGTAAAAACGAAAAGAACAGAGGAATATGATTACACTAATACTGTCGGTGGAAAAGCAGGATTGTTTTATTTTTCAACATCTCCTGTCAAACCTTTGGTTCAATGCATGCCACAGAAATGCCACCGTAAACGCTTTTCGATGTGGATTTTCTTTTAATATGGATTCATAGAACGATTCTAAACAATACTAATAACATGAGCGAGCTTGTGGCTTTCCGCACGGTAATAAAATGCTTGAAAAAGAAATGCCACCGTAACCGCTTTTTCGATGTGGATTTTCTTTTGATATGGATTCATGAAACCGATGCTAAACAATACTAAGAACAAAGAGTGAGCTTGTGGCTTTCCGCGCGGTGATAAAGCGAACGTCTCCATGTCATCTGATATCGGCTTTTTCTGTGGAGACAATAACACACATCTGCCTGTTTTCCATCTGCAGCATTGCAGCAGCGTCTGCTGGAGCTGTGGCAATCTGTTTGCAGTAAACACGAGCTTTGCGCAAGAACGAAAAAGAAGCAAAACGATGTATGGCTGGCAGTTTTTGGTTGGGACAAATAAAACTTGCAGACCAAGGGGATAGCTGCAAAATTTCGTAATTTTGTATAACAACAATTGGCGCAGCTGTTCACTTTTGTTATAACCTCACACGAAAGTTAACCAGTGAGAGCTTGAAGCAAGCAACAGTCTATCAAAAGTTATCTAAATGAAACATTTAAGACTGTAGTATTAGTGAATATAGACATAAGAGGCGATGTGATCAATTTCCCACCAGAAGCTGGAAGTTTGCAAAAAACAGGAAAATTCGGGGAAAATCGAGCCTTATCTGATTCAAAAAAGAGTAACCTATTCTTCTAAATTTGTGAAGTGTTCCGGAAAGTTTTGAGATGTTTGAAGCTCGGACAAAATTTATGCTACATGGGTGTGATAATCAACAAAAAATTGACCAAACATGAAAAAATGGACAAATTTCATTGCCCCTCCCAATGTTGGTGTGCCTTTGAAAGATGTCGCACTTTTTGTTCTATACGACTGATCGAAGTTGGTATTTTATAGAATAGCAAGACAATTTCATTAAAATTGTTGCAAGGTTTCGAAATTATTTAACAGATGCTGTAGTTTCACATGTGGTCAAATAAATGTAAGATACCAGTGTGTGTCTGATATTTTATTTGCTCCGTTTACTGGCATGTCATATCCGTTAAGTGCGTTGCGATTTGCATAAAGTCTATAACCTAAAGGTGTTTGGTGCAATTATCACATTTGACCTCAGTTAAAATGGGTGGACTAACCTCTGTACCCTGTGATACTTCTAAGAGTGTTGTCTTTCACAAAGCACGTTGCTGTTGACAGAAAACAAATCAATTTGTATTTTTTGCGACACCCTTCTGTTTATTCGCCAGTGTACAGATGAATGAGCAGATATGTCGCCAAGTACTTTGTTTATACTGCATATTTCAATTACACAGAGATATATCCTCGAGTTTGCAACTAAAAAAGGCTAAATTTGTCGTTACTAATTTTGCTTCAGCTATTCTAGCAGTTTCGAAAACGTTTTGGTGATAAGTTAACTTTGCATAGACGTGTTCTAAGGGTGTACTTTGCAACAGGCTTTTTATTACTGTTGCAAATGGCAAATTTGCTTTGCAATACAAGCTAGTCCTTTGTTTTAATTTATTTCAGAAAAAAATACTCCATTTTTAACAACGACTTTCAATAGCAGTTTGTCATGAATCAAACACCATTAAACATTTTCACCACTGAATATTATGGTAAGTATTGTTAGAAACGTATTGCGTTCACGACATGGGAAGAAGTCCGTTTGATTCTTGAACACAGGGATATAAAAACAGTCGGCTGTTTCAGGCTAGTGAATACCCCAATTATTCAGAAAACCAGTTTCAAGGCCAGTGATTGCCTGGTTCGAGTCAATGACTCAACTCGGCTTGGTTCAAATCACGAGATTCCTTGACTTGAGCTGAGTAGCGATGTTTAGATGATGTGATAGTTACTCGTGGTAAATTTTGTAAAATGACTTGGCTCGAAATTGATATGATTGCTTTCGGTCAACTTAATTCAACTACTATGTCTTGACTTGTGACTCAACTCAAACCATACTGTGGGAGCCAAAAAATCTGCATTTCGTTAAAAAATAATGAGCACATTCAACTTAATTTTTACTGGAATGAAGCCGACGGGACAATCCCTGACTTAGGCTACATCACAAAAAGTTTTTTTGTAACTCAACTCTGACGCAGCTCGAATGAGATCAGTGACTCGGATAGAAAAAAATAAAAATAATTCTGACTGGACTCGGAATCGACAAACTTGTGACTCGATTGAAAACATCAGATATTATGACAAGGCAACATTATTGTAAACAAAGTTATGGTGTAGATACCTTCCCGTTCACCCACAAAAATGAAATGTTGTTAAAATTATGTCTTAAAGAGGTGTTTTAGCAGTATTCGGTACTACAGTAACAAAAGAAAAAGAAACAGTTACTTGCCTTATATTTATATTATCTTAGTTTTGCTCGAATAGCGCAATGATTTTGGGGTCATAGAGTAGATATATTGTTGGTACTCGGTTAAAAACAATTACTTGTTGTATCAATCGCATTATGTTTTCTAATTTTAAATGCTTTGGTGTGCTCAAGAATAAAAATAACAAGACCAGTATCTCTAAAGTGGTGTAGAACCCTTACATGAGCGTTGCAAAACCTTTGTGGTTCAGCATGCTCAGGCGTAACTAAGCATTCATTCTTGCTTTATATCCAGGTGTTGCCAACACAATGGCGTCTATTTCTGGTATGACAGGTCACCCGCAAAATATTGCAGTGGCCACCATTGTTTTCATCGTTTCGGCTGTTGGAACCATTGGTAACATTTTGATCATCTACTCCGTCATTACTCAGCAGGTTAGTAGCCTAATGCTGCAATTTGTGTTTAAACAAACAGTTTCATTGAAAAAAAGCGAAGAGTTTTGTACTATGTACAATTTTCCTAGTACATTTTTAGAGGTGTGAAAGCTTTGAACTCGTTAGAACTTAGGACTTTCGTACAGGCTCTCGGATCTGCTGATGTCGTTTCAAAACTGAGTTGCTATTTAGCGTCAGCTTCACGTGTGTGGCACTGATGAAAATTATTTCAGTAACGAAAATTACTTCCACTCGCAGCGAATCTTTCGCCAGGTTAAAATATTTTAATAGTTCTCTTGGATTAATGTTTTTTACGCACAAATGTACCCAAAAGCTAACTACCACTTGGTTTCATTGCTTTCCAGAGCATTTGATGTTCTTAACTGTTATCAATATCTGCGTCTTTTTTTACGAAATCCACATACTTCCAGAGACGGTATCTCTGATTGTGCATGGTTGTTATATTTAGCATTTATTTAATTCATGTTTTTGTTGCAGGAGCTGCGTCGACTAACAGGAAACATGTTTGTTTGCAATTTGGCAGTTGCTGACTTAATTGTCACTGCATTATTGTTGCCACTCACTGGTTTAAACCTTCTCAACGGCAATGAAAACTACCTGACCATTGAAGGATGCCATTTCATTGGTTTTCTTTTACCGTTAAGCTGTAATGCATCAATTTGTAATCTTATGTTTATCAGTGTACAAAGGTATGTCAGATTGCTTAGCTACTAATAATGCAGTGCACCGCTTTGTACTAAAAATAAAGAAGTATATAGTCTACATGGTTATTTACTAATGTCTTTTCTGTTGAAAATAAACTTTCTTACAGAGTATTTTATTGCAATTTCAACTAAAATGTCGAGTTATTTCTTTTGGATTCCAAAACTTCCTTAAAAGCTATTAAAGTTGCGTATCTTGAAGAACATATCATTGCAAACAAAAACCTTGGTATAACTTTGCAAAGCAGTTGTTAAAAAAATGAAATCACAGTTCGAGTAGCACATACTCTTCCAGGGTTTGCAGGAAAACTTGAAATATAAGTGCATTTGAATCACCTTGTAAAAATGCTGAATACAAGCACATTTTTATGTGCAAACCCTGTGTGAAACAACAATTCGAAAAGGTAATTTTCCCTTATGGGCTCTTTGCAATTGTCAACAATATCACGGTTATTGTAAAAACCGTTGGCTACACTTGTTTCTCAGCCACTTCCATCACAACTGAAATCTTTGCAAAAAATGCCGATTTCGAATTATTGACATGTGTTTTTGTCATTTTTTCACCTGTTTTGCAAATCAACCTTTTGGAAAAAGAGTTCATCTTTAACAAACAGCTTGTAATCATGTTGAAAATAACAATTCTCAGCGTTCTCCATTGATGCGACAACCAATGTTTCTTTCGATGTTATAACATTTTGAAAAATAAACATTTTTTGCAGTTAAATAAACTTATGCAGGATTTTCAGCCATCCATTTTAGCATCCATATTGTACGCTTGTGGAATTGTTCACACAAATTTCAACTCTAAAAGAAACAGCTACCGGTAACCAAAGAAAATCGTATGAAAAAGTAAAACTTAACTCCAAATTGGGTTTAATGTTACACTGTAAAAATATTTTTCCAATACAGGTTGTGGCTGACCACTTCAGCAAAGCACAAAGTCAACTTGCTGAAAAGTCCATTTATCACCTTCCTATTGGTGATTTTTGTTTGGATCTGGGCAGGTATTTTGGTGTCACCTCTTCTGGTCCCCTTACCATACAACGGACATATTCTTCTAGTATACGACAAAGGAGCTGGTTAGTTTTACTTGTGTATACAATCATTTTTGAGTTTTTAAAAAAGAACATAAAGATCTTGATTTACTTCGTGCTTATCATTCAGAATGTATATATATATATATATATGTGGCAGCATCCATTCAAGTTCAACTTCTATAAATCCGTGCAGTGTGAATAATATATTTCAACTAATATTAATTGTGATTCATACAGTGGTTTTTGCTTCAAGCCTACAGCAACTTTGTGATGACGGGCAGAGCAAACGTTTCTCGCGATAAAATGCATTTCTTTTTCAATTCTAACTTTCCATTCTAACGAATAGAATTGTCATAAATATTCTTTTATGGGTAGGCATTTGCGCTATCTTCTTTCAGAAAATCAAAATGGCGCAGATTTTATACTTTGCTGCATGCACGCTACAGTAATCCCGTGTTTTTTAGTTAGTGCTAGGTTGCACCCAATCACAAAGTTTTTCAAACCCGAAGATTTTGGTTTACCCTTTTGGTTGCAGCTAAACAAAGTAAGTTTACTCAGAGATAATTTTTAGTTCAATCTCCAGGAAAACTCTTGGTTACCCAAATTATTTTTAAAATTTTAACCTTTTGATTTCTTCTGTTTTCATGGGTTAAACATCGCTTGATAAGTTTCCGTTGTGCTTATTGAAAAAGAATAAAAAGCTGTGCAATAATGTTTTCACACTTTCCCTCAGAATTGAAAGAAATCGTTAAAAAAGTCACATCGATATATCTGTTGAAAACACAGCTGTTGCCGTAAACTGAGGTAATTTCTCTTCTTGCAGAGTTTCACTTTTATCAGACACATTTGTGACAATGTGGGTAATGCAGCTATGACGCACTTTATATAACACCATAACATTCGGTAAAATCAGATACCTTCGCTATTATGCTCTTGCTGGATATGGTCGTTGACCAGAGTAATTCAAACCTTTTGAGCGGAAAACATTGTGAATTATCACTCTATTATTAAATAAAACTGGCCTACGAATTTTACAAAATACCTTTTTTATGCAAAACGTCGTTTCAGCCATGTGTGCTTGGGATGACATCAGTGCTCCACGCTTCATAGTATCTATGGTGCTGCTTGCCTACTTCGTTCCTCTGGCAATCTCCATATTCTGCTACTGGTTGCTTTTCCAACGGGTGAAACGGTAAATGCATATGCAATGTGGCATTCCAGAATACTTGTTAGATTTTATAATTTTTTTGTTGTAAACAGTCGCTTCGAATTATTTTCGACTCACCCATTCTCCCAAAAAGCTCTAAAAACCCTCTCCACCCGAGAGCAATGTATGCATAAAGTTTTATGAGACATGATCCTTCAGTGAACAAGTGGTTGGTCAGACTTGTCCAGCTGGCAGCAAGATGAGTTTTATTTGAAAAACCTGGTCGTGAGCATTAAAGGAGTAAGGAAAGCAGTTCTACTTTAAATAAATGCAAGAGAGCAATGTAGAAGAATCTTGAATGTAGATGGTTTTAGAAAAATCTGAACAATCCCATTCAGCAATAATCATCTTTCGATAAAGATTTGATCATTTCTTGCAATGACCTTACCTAGTGCAATACTGGATTTCCTCTCCGAAACGACTAGTCCCACTGTTTGTCATGCTTGTTGAACAATGTATTGAGTTTTATGGTGATCAGTAGGACAACCAAAAGCCAATAAAGTCAAAATTTTTCTGCCGTTGCTAAAGTTTATGAAATGTCCACAAACCAAATTTCACGCTCATACCATGAAGGACTCCCAAGTTATTAGGTCAAAAAAAAGACAAAATTTATCATTAGGTCAAAATTTATCGTTAAGTCAAAATTTTCTTGCAGCACAGTTTTTTTCTCTTTATCGATACTTTATTGAAACTACAACAACTGATATTGATATGCTTTTGGAAGTTTAATTGCAATTCTATAACAAGAATGGATTTGTTGCGATTTCTGACATAATATTGTTGTTTTGCCCACTACTGGACGATTGAATATTATGTAGGATAGGCGTGGTAGGCGAGAAATGTGGTCTTACAGTACTTGTTCTGGTTAATGCTCAATCCATTATGCGTATAATGTTTCAGCTTTATGATGTTCTCAGGTTTGACTCTACTGTAGTTATTAATGTACTTATCAGTATATCATCCCCAAAGTTAAACCACCAAATTTTTTACAATTTCGAAGCATAGAGTGCATGAACATGCTTCTGGGTTAATCTCAACATTTAAGGCTGAATTATCATGCAGTTGTAAACGCAGAAAATTTATAGGTCAAAATAAAATCAAAATTCGTAAATTATAAAGTCAAAATTTTAAGTTTTTAGGTCAAAAAATTGGTTTCCCTAGTGATCAGTAACAAAACGCGAAGGACAGCTTAAAATTTGTTTAAGCGCATAAGGAGTAAAATGTCTGTGATTGTTGGCATAGTAATGATGGCGCACAACCGTTTTCACAAATGCGTTTGAAATGATGCGATTCGCATAAATCAAGTGCGCTGAGTGTGACGGCACAATGTCGATAGATTAACATTGTGACGTTTAACAACACAACATAGGGTTAGGTATTTTTCTGACAGTCAGAAAATGTTTTGAACATGTCACGGAGTCATGTTTATCAATTCTCGTGCTTTAAAAGGAAGAATTCTACCGATAGTTTGACGCGATAATTTTTTTTCTCAATAAATTAAAGAAATTATATTCTAAACCAACGGGTTTGACGCCTTTTACACAACCGTGGCTTTGTGGTAAGACAAATGAAACAGCTGCTTACCCCCTTATGATAGGCTTCCATTCCGGAACCACTAGACGCATTTTTGCAAATTTTTGAAGTTTTTATTGTAAGACTTTTTACTATGAGTGGTCGACTCTTTTTGCCATTCAGGCGAACAAAGTCGGTTAATCCTTACGAAAAAAATTTAGTGTGCTGATAAATTTGCACCGTTTCCAGTGTCCTTCAACTTGCTTTGCCTCAGCCCCATAAACCTAAGGCCTACATCGGTTTTGCTATCTCCTGCTAATGAGAAGTTGGTTTATGCCAGTAGATTTCAAGCCGGATTCATCAAGGGTTAGGCAGGGGGTCCACGTGTTAGAGACTCCTCCTAGATGTTACCACCAGTCAAAATATTTGGCAACCCTTAATGTATAACAGTTGCACTACGACCATGATTTCGGTTGGTCAATTGCAAATCTAACAGTAGAGCTTCCCCATTCCGTAAAAAGTCGAGGTTATTGCGTTTTTGAAAACTAAAAATGTTATTGCCGGCAATCGTGAAAAACTAATGCACCCCAATGTGGCCACCGTAGGAGAAGGTTGGGCACGCTGAAATAAGCCATCACCTTGAGAAAATGTTGCTCTAAAAATTGATGACAGCATGATCCAGTGACGTTTGTGTCATTTCTTTATATTATGAAACGTAAAAATCCTAGTTCCGTCATCAGCCAAGATCAAATCAAAATTTTTTCTTCCACCACTGATTTTTCGCAAACCAGGTAAAGCAGAAGAAACTACCGGAAGAAAGCAAAATTTAGTGCGTGTGATATTAGACTTACCAGTATTTCACCTACATCGATCAATTGCTAAATCAACTTATCGAGAAAACTTAAAAATTCATTGTAGCTGACCTACTGAATTGACATGATGCTTTCCTGCTCCGAGAAAATAACTCTTGAATAACAAACAAAAAATTTCAAGTTTTGAAAAACTCAGTGATAAAGGCAAACTGCGTTTGTCAGGATCGAAAGTATTTAAACAAAAAAAGAGAAAAACAATCATTCTTCTTTATATAGATTTTTCAAGCCAGGTAACTTGCTGACAACCAGTCAAGGTGACGCTCAAGTTAGTTAATTTGACCCTGGAAAAATTGCGCGGTTATGTGGGTGCAATCATGTTTGCATAACAAAGAATAGGGCTGTTCATATTACAAGGTAAGCTTGCAGGTGATTTAATGTCTTCGTCACCCAATACTTCAAATACATTAAGGTTTCATGTTGTTGAAGAGCAATATAGTATTCTGTGCTAGATGCTATGCATAATACAATAATGCAGGTCACACATCTACAACCGCGGTTTCAAATATCATAAAAATGCTATGGTTTCTGCAAAGGTGCGGGATTGCTTGCAATCCGAATGGTCTTGCTATTTTGAATGCAGGAAATCTTTGGAAATGTCAATGCGGTCGACGCAGGTGATCCCTCAGATGCAGCGACGAGAGGCCAGGTTGCTAAAAACCATATTGATCGTGTTGATCTGCTTCGTGGTCTCCTGGACGCCGTACTGTACGACAGTCCTTCTGAACAGCTTTGGACTGATCAATGACATTCGCTCTGAAACAAGTAAGGGTTGCATCCTTACTTGGTGAACAATTTTAACATCGGGAAATTGATGCTCGGCAGACACGCAGATAGAATCTGTCCTAACGTACAAGATGCGTGGTTTTTCCAATTTGAGCAAGACTGATGACCATTCTGTTTTCATAAAGGTGTTCATAAATTGCTCCATTAACATGTTGCCGACGAATGCCAGCTCCAAATAGACCTTAAAGTTGTAAGCCGCTCTGAAAAAACTGCTTGTTCGCTATCTGTCCTGTTAATTGGTGCAAAGAAATAAGTAGAAATTTTGTTAGTAAGAGTGATGACAGAATTCACTCCTAGTAGCTTCACTTTTATTGAAACTAACAGCGTTGTCCATAGGACATATTTATCTGTCCCATCCCCATCCCATAGCAATTTATGCCTGTCCCATCCCATGGGATTCCCATTACATTATTATAATATTAATATGGAATGCAATTCAATTAAAATTATTAAATTTATGAAAGTTTAGGTTTAGTATCTACTAAATAGGACTACATGTACAAAGAGACATGCAAAACGACAAAATTTATTGACTTTAAAATTCAGAAGTATAGTCAAAGTATGACAATTCAGTAACATTCTGACACTCTCATTCTATTTCTGAGTCTCATGGGAAATACAAATGTGTGCTGTCCCATCACATGGGATTCTCATAGGAATGACATCCCCATGGACAAGCCTGGAAACTAATGATCGACAGATAAAAGATAAAAAAACTCTCAAAACACAAAGCTTGCAACAACATGCAATAGCTCACTGGTAAAGTGTCCGCCTCTCAATTGGAAGGTTGGGTGTTCGATCCGCAGCCACTGAGTAAATTGCCGTATCGCTCCTTCGACAAGAGCGTTCGCCTCAACTGCCCGGCAAGAAGCACAATTCAGGCTTCGGCCCGCCGCCAATTGCCGTCACCAAAATTAACAAAAAACAAACAATATACAAACAATTAAATGTTACGCAATTACAGTTACTAGCTTATAACTTATAATACATGCATATCTGGGCAGTAGGACATGCCATTTTGAAACATTCAGCAATGATAAGAAATTAACGGGTTTTCAATGACGTGAATATGAACTGTTGTTGACCTTGAGACGTTATCGTTAAAATATGAAACTTTTACGTAAGTGCTTTGATGAAGAGCAAACTGACACGATTCGTAAAACTTTAGTTTAAAAAAACTCTTATGATTTGCTTCTTGCTTTAAACAAAGCATTGCTTATCCTGGCCGGTTATGTCAAAGTTATACCACGGTGCATGTTTGGCTAGTACTACGAAACAAGAGAGCACTGCAAACATATTCTACATTTGACCAATGAAATACTGCCAATGTTCACTACCAGAATCATGTTTGAAGTAGCGCACCTAACCGGATAGTATGGCATGCTACAAAAACTTAATTAGTTTTGCACATAATCAAGTTCTTTTTGATTGAAAAATGAAGGTAATGGAAACATAGATTCATTTTTAAAGCCTAACGAAAAATAAATCACACGTCTGTAAATGCTTTTCCAATGCTACAAAAGTTACACCGTCGTGAAATTTAATTGGAATGCGTGATGTAGTTTTCTTCTGCTCATACAAAATTAATGTGAAAGTTGTCGTTACCTTTTTCGACAAAAGTCTGTATTAAGTAAATATATTTGACAAGGAAACAGACCGAAAAATTTAAGGGTATGATGGACTCATTCCTTTTAGGGAATGTTTTTAGAAACATCAGTTGTGCCTTTTTATGTAAAATCAGCTTTCTTTTTACAGATTTTAAACGAATAGGCAGCATAGGCTGAAAAGCGAATGAAAGCGCCCTCACTGCAAAACTTACAAGGGAAGGCGTCGTGCCTATACTGGCCGGTGGACAGGATTTAAAGAATAACTATTTTCACAAATGAAAAGATTTTTATAATTTTCAATATCAACAATTGTTCATTAGTGGCCGTAATCTGTTCGGGATATAACCTGCTTTGTATATGCATAACTCTTTATAACATCGACTGCTGTGGGCTACTGCGAAATGTGTAAGACTTACACCATTTTACCCCGAGTGCCCTGGTTCGTTTGGACATTATGCATGAATGTGTTTGAAAATTTCACGCTATTGCTAGCACTGAAGCAGCCATGCCACTTACCCATATTTCGCATTTTGTTGGAGTCTCTCATGGCAAAGGCGAAATTCGGAAACTTGCGGTGAAAGAAAACAAGCTTTGCCGATGTATTGCACAAATTGAAAGTTTCTTTGAAACTGTCAATCCAAAAATAGTGACAGTTGAACGTTGGTTCAATTTAGTTTCGCCGCTTTCAACCGCTTATTTGCTGAACCAATCCATTGCAAACATGGCTAAGGCTCCAGAACTCAAATAATTTTGTCCTGAAATTTTGATTTAAGACAGGGGTGGGCATAGGCGTAGCCAGGGGGGACCACATTTGGAATATCTAGTCATTTTGTGCTTTGAGAGGCGTATCCCAAACAAAATAGTGGTTTTTACCTAAAATCAAACATCTTCCCCCCCAAAATTTTTGTGCTGGCTACGTTACTCAAGGTGGGCAAATAGTGGCCCGCGGGCCACATGTCGCACGCTAGAGTTTTCAGTAGCCTGCGGAAGCATTCAGGAAAATCTTCAAATCTGATTACCCTCCGACTAATCATAGTGAGCGTTAGTGCTGAGGCTAACTTGAACCGAAACTTGCCTAAATTTCCATTAGACAGCGATCTGCAATTTGCTTTACCAAAAACACGTTCAAACACAGGTGCTAAATTGATAAAACATAATGCAATATAAATCTGGTCAAGAATTCCTTCAGAAATAAAAAATAAAACGTGTTTGACACATTTTTCGGAGACGTATAAGAAATATGTATAACTCGGATAATAGAAATATACTCTGTATTCTTATTGATTGGTGTACATAAACCAAGTGGTTTGATTTAATTACATAACGTTGTTACATTGGAAACTGTCAAATTATGAAGTATCTCCGTTAAATATTACATCGTTTGGTTGTTCACAAAAATTGGTCGCATCAAACCAGTGTATGAAGTAGTGGGATGCCTTAGTCTGTAGACATAAAATAGCGAATTTCCGTTCTCAGGCATGCACTGACATTGACAGCAAGTTCTTTTCCGCAAAGCATGATTGCGCGACTGTTTTTCAACCTGCTTAAATCTCGTGTCACCATTACGGTGCTGCAGCGGTCTATAGCTTTTGATGCATTTCCTCTCTGGCATACACGAATATTTTTGAATGTGTGAAAACAGTAAATGTTTAATTTGACAACTTTAAACCATTTTCTTCTGGTGGCTTGGCTTTGCCTGCAATGCATTTTACTTCAATTTACCGTATAACCGCATACCCACATTACCCATATTACATATTATACCCAGAGCAAAAAACTTTTACTAACTATTATGCACTGTTCCCTTTACACAATAAGCAGCTTCGCCCTTGAGAGGTCTGCAGCCTAGATGACCCTTGGTCCTTCGCAGCCTCCCACTCGCTCATGCATTTTATAAATCGATGTACTTGGAAATCATCGCAGTACTACATTATAATAAGCATGATGACTTCATTCATGCGTATGTCTCAAAAGCTTGTGCTTCATCAAAGTAAATGTATTACCGCCATCAAGCGAATACCCTCTACTACCGCCATGTATGCATCCTCGTCTTCCTTCATGTATTTGCGTATTCCATGTTACTGCGATGCATGTTTAAAGTCAAGCTCCTTGCGTGTGGGAATGAAGACGTTACACAATACAATACAATGTGATGGTTAGAAGCTACGGCCTCCGGGGTCTAGAACAGTTCCGCGATGCTGTTTCGGCGACGGGACGTTTGGGCGATGGTGGTCGCAAATGTTTTATACGAAAAAAGCGTGTTTTTGAAATACAGTAGAATTTCCCTATAACGTCACTTCAAGGAACCGGAGAAAAAAATCGTCGCTATAGGCGAACTGACCTTACAGCCGAACTACAATAAATCGTTCCCAAAATGGCGTTTTAGTTGTAGGCTTGAGCCTGGCAAGGTTTAAAAGTGTTATTTGATTAGGATTTTTCTTACTTTATTATGTTTTCACGAATACTCTGATAAGAAAAAGACAAACAAAAATTTGAAAACACTGGCAGTTGTATTCACATGCTATATAGAGCAGTACTGCATTACGTTTCGTTGGTGCTGTTCTTGAGACAACTTTACCTAGCACATGCTTTGAATTTTTTTAGAGAATTTTCCACCATGGGCTATTGCTTCTTTTGCTCTACATTCTACTCAGTGCTCCACTAAGTCTCGGTCAAATTGACTACAGTCGCAACAATCCCCAAAAATCCCTAACACAGCACATTACAGTAAAACATGCAACGATTTTCTTTAACTTTTCCCGCTTAAATATTCCCCGCTTAAGTAACTGCGTTACTTATCGGTCCAAAAAGGTTTGTGCGGAGGCTTCGCAGCCGCGCTTAAACTTCAAAGTGTGAAGAAAACTTGTAACTGTAGTTATACACGAACAAAACATTAGGTGGGAACAGAAAAAATGAGTCGGGCGAAGTGACAATATAGCCGAGGCCGTTATAGACGAACTCTAATGCACGTAAAAGATAGGGATTCTGCCGGGACCAAAGAAAAGGCGTCACTATAGGCAAGCTGTCGTTATAGCCGAATTCGCTATAGGCGAATTCTACTGTACTTCAAAGGTTAGATTACGAAGGATGTTTGTTTGCCCTAAAGCTAAACCCTAAACCTTAACCCTAAAGCTAAACCCATAATTTTTTGAAAAAGTACATAAAAAGCGCTCCCATCAAAAGTGTCATGCTTTATAACCGATTTATCGCCGAAACGTCCATCACCGAAACGGCTTCTCCGAAACGGCATCGCCGAACTGTCCCATTCCGCGGCCTTCTCAAAGTGGTTTCCGAGCCAAATTAATTGCCTACCCCTGATTTAAGAAATACATATTTTAGTGCAACTTCTTTTGTAAACTTTTTCTCCAGAAAAATTTTGAAGTATCTAAGGACATAGACAAAATCTTACATTTATGGAGATGCTATTTTTTCAGTTTTTTCTTTCGGTTTTCCAATTAGCCATAATATTTTCATGGTCTTCGTGCAAAAAGCCGTTTCCTGATTCAAATTTAGTGAAAATCCTTCAACAACTGGCGTACAACGACGTACAAAGCAAATTTGTTTCAATGATTTGACAGTGTTTTGTCTCCAAGCTTAATTTTTTTTCATAAACTTCCAAGAAATGTTAAATACAGTCTTAAAACTAAACTCACGGTTAAAACATTGGTAGCTTTCATGGACAGTGTGAAGCGTTTATTGCTTCTTTTCGAAAAGTTCTTTTTTTGCTTTTTAAAATTGTCTGTTGCCACCTGTTTGTTCTTTTTTACGTATATACATATTTTGAAGTGTTTTGATTGGCTTCAACCTGCTTATAAGTGAATAACAAAATTGTATAGATACTTAAGTGCAATTCATTCACCGCTCGTCTAACTTTCTTCATGCTACTAAAGAATTTTCCAAGTGATTTGTTCTACTCAACAGGAATACTAAAAATTTTAAGGTAAAACGCAAATTAAAAAAGTCAATGAATGCACTCAAAATAAAAGTGTCATAAAAGAGAGCCATACCTGTTTATTGCTCAGGAATTAAATGAGAGGTTTCAGTGTTATAGGGGAAGGTGGGGTACAGTCGACACTTTTTTGCATTTTCAGCCACTGCTACTTTATTTCAAGTCCAAACAAGCTCAAATTTTGTCACACAATAAAGCAACTCTATATACACAATATCATGCCAAAACATGAAAACAACGCTCTTCAGAAAAAAATTTGCAAGCAATTTAAAAAGGGTGCTTTTTCTGTCGAATGTGCCCCAGGCATGGGGCACACTCGACATGAGCATGGGTACACCTGACCGGCCAATCAAAAGTTGGGTTACATGCATTGCATAATGTTCACGTGATATCCCATGTAAAATAGGCACTTGCTGACTGCCTCTCCACTTTTTTCGCATTCTAATTACCCGCTATCACTGCATGACAAAACAAACTTGTATGATTACCAAATATTAAATGAAACCAATGCAGTATGCTGAAATTCATGCTTTACCCTACAAATATAATGTGCCTCTAAGCACATAGCAACCCCAAAAATGTTTATAGATTAGAATTATTCTGTACTGCATTTCAATATAACCCCTCAAGCTTTACCTTGTTTAGATTGACCTAGTGGCAATGTGTTGTGTGTGCCCCATTTTTTTGTTGGATGTGCCTCATGCATATCTAAAAATTAAAATGAAGAAGTACCAACTCAACTTATAAAGAATTTAAAATCTGGCATTATCAAACAATGTTGCACTGCCCTGACTACAACGTCACAAAAACTCAGAATAGAAGATGTTGATAGATGTGGGCAAAACACAAATCTAAATGCGATTTATATATTACTTTTAGATAGCAAAAACACAACTTGCTCTGTAACTCGTAACAACGGCTGCCTATCAAGGAAAAATTAACTTTAGTACTACGGCCAGTATGAGACTAAATCACCATGGAAACTTTAAAGTTCAACGTTTTCAACTTTTGAACAAACCAAAAAGACGACTGTACCCCTAGTCCTACTGTGTCACACCTTCCCCTACCTGAAAATTCTTATAGTTTTTACGAACGAGATGTCCCTGTTCACAAACATAACATTGTGCAGCCTTTTGAATATTTTATGTCGATAAAATTTTGACATAACGAGTGTTTCAAGTTGTTCACGCAAGGTGCTTTTGCGTTTTTCGTCTGATAGATTTCACAAAAAACACGTAAGCGGCAACCTTGCCATAAGGTAGTGATTGGAAACTGTGAAAGAGTCGAGGAAGCCAAACGATATTCCCCGGATATTGCTGGAACCTCTTCGACTTAGCGCCGTGGTTCTATTTTGCTGTAAAGCTGGAAGATTAGTGGAAGCTGTAACACTGTAAAGCTGAAAGATGAGTGGAAGCTGTTCTACTCCGGCGTTGAGCCAGCAGAGTTTGACTGGAGTGGGAATACTTGCAAGCCCTCAATTGGCAAGTGACAAGTTGCGTTAATTAATGGATCCCACTGAACGAAAGGATGTACATGTTAAAATTAAAGTTGTTAGATCACTCCCCTCGTTTGATACAAGTTTATGACACGAACTCGAGTGCACAGCACCCAGAATTCGTGAAGAAAACTATATTGATGCCCTGCGAAGGATTAAAGCTAACGAATGAACGATGTTTTGGGAGACTTAACTACACACGTTGGGAACAATGCTGTGGTATGGAAGGGTGTGATCGACCGACGTGGTGACGCTGACGTAAATAATACAGGATGGATTCTGCTGCAACTGTGGTGTAACAACGCACTGTGCACCATGTACACTTTTTTTCAACACAGTTGTGCACAAGCACACTTGGTTCAGAGATTCTTTGGGTCAGTGGTCACTCGTTGATTTCTGCGCAATTACAGTTGATTTGTTTCGATCAGCTTCAGACGTTCGCGTCAGAAGTGGTTCAGAACTAATGATCTGACAGTGGACACCACCTGATAGTCTGCAACTTTCGTCTTGAAAAACGAACAAGCCTACACTAACGCGCCGGACTAGGAACAGTGGCGGTTCTAAGGGGGGGCTGGGTGGGCCACAGCCCACCAGATTTTTGACTGGCTCCTTGCTTGGCCCCCCAGGTTTTTGCTTAATTTCACGTTCAAGTTCTTTTGATTGACATATACAGCAGATACCTTTCAGCCAGAAAAATTTTAAACGATTTGAAGACTTTCTGGCGACGGTTCTGACGATATTCACAAGCCTATGTTGGGTTTGCTAGGTTAGATCATAGCAAATCATTCTTCATTACAAAGGAAAATCACCACGCATGAGAAAAATTTGTGTTGGTCCCTCTACTTTTTTCCTTGCCCCCGCAGTGACCCCCCAGTTTTTTCATTCTAGAATCGCCACTGACTAGGAAGCTCTACCGAAAAAAGTGGGAGGTCCTGGAGAGCAAAGATGTAAGAAAGACCTTTGCAGACAGGCTATCGTCCTTGTTCCGGCAAAAAATAAGGCAAAAGTAATCCCTTGGTGGAACCCAGAGGGGAAAGATACTATTCAAGCAATGAAAGTAGTCTACAAGGCATGGATTCAGAACAAAGCCACATCTTTTTTGCATTGGCGGCAAGCTGAGACGCGAATGTCAGCAGCCTTCACGATAAAAAAGTCCAAAATATAACCTTGAGAGAATTTCGGACATAAACTGGATTCCAATTATTGGCATGCCAACAAAATGTTCTGGCCAACCATCCGGCGTCTTTGCGGCAAGAGATCCCATAGTGCTAGATCCATCAAACACCCAAATGAAGTCTTACTCAGAAATGAGAAAGACATTCTTGGCATATGGAGAGAGTATTTCAAAGATCTTCCAAACCGAGTCACTCTCACACCATCGGACACGCATGAGGTACATTTTGGGGAGCAAAACACTAGCACTGCATCCGAAGTCTTCCAAGTGGTCAAAACACTGAAGATTGCAGCTGCAGATTGCGATTAAATCCGACCTGAAATGCTCAAGAGTTATTTGGGTGACTTGTCAAGTGGCCTGGTGTTCTGGGAGAACACCTAAAAATTGGCTGAGGTGATCATCTCAATGCACAACAATGGGGACAGGAGAGAATGCACCGAATACCGTGACATCTCTCTTATTTGCCTGGCTGGGAAAGTGTGTGCCAGTGCCTTGAAAAAAGATGCCGCGAAATATTGAAGCAAAGCTGGAAGATATGCAGTGTGGTTTACGTCCCGGCCGTAGCACTACAGACAAAATATACACTCCCCAAGAAACTTTTGAAAAATCTTTGGAGCAAGCCAAAGACACATGTTTTGTCGACATCGAGAAAACATACGGCCAGGTTCCTTGTAAAAAACTGTGGGGAGTGTTGCGGTAGTACGGTGTTGACGGTTGCCTGTTATACTGACTGTCAATTCATTGTATTCCCGCTCAGAAATTGTGTTCGCATCAATGGAGTCAATTCATGGTCGTTCACCGTGTTTGTTTGACGACAAGGGTGTGTTCTCTCACCACTCCTCTTCATATTCTATATGAATTGGATAGATAATAACAGCCGAGTCAACGAGAGTGTCATTGTTGAAAGCTGTAGGATCAACCGTTTGCTTTTTGCGAACGATTTATTACTGCTTGTATCCTCTGAACAGGGTCTTCAAAATGCACTTGATCGGTTTTCAGCTGCGTGCAACCAATGGGAATGAAAATTAACACTGAAAAGTGAAAAGTTCGATGCAATATATCACTCCAGAAAACCAGTTCAGTGTAAGCTGCAAGTGAGCGGCAATGCACTGAAATTGGTGGTGATGTTCAAGTACTTTGGGGTGGTGTTCACGAGTGACGGATGGCGGAACAAGGAGATGGTACGCGGATTGGTAAAGCAAATGTAATTCGGCATGAGCTTCATCGATCTGTGGTGAGTGGTGACAAAACGGGAACTTTCAAACACTGCCACGTCAAAGCTGTCTTTTTTTCCGATCTTCACCTATGGTCATCAATCTTGGTAATGATTGAAAGAGTGCTATCTAAGGTACAAGCAGAGATAGGATTTTTGCGAAGAGTTCACTGTGTGACGCTACGCAACAAACTGCACAGCTATGAAATTCGTAAAGTCCTGAATGTCGAGCCACTTCTCTGAATAGGGAGAACTCGCTACGATGGTTCGGCCACGTGTCCAGAATGCTCACGAAAGATTGGCAAGGCAAGTGTTGCTGGCAGGGGCGAAACCAGGTCGTCATTTCGGGGGGCACTTTTCATGAAATTACATTCCATGACGTCATCGTGCTTATTCAACCGTGGTACAACTTTTTCGCAAACGGTCACATATAATAATAATGTATTTTTGCCCCTAGACACGAAGTCCATAGTACAAACACACACATTCTGCACAATGCTGGTTAATAAAAACAGACTAAACAGAACGTTTTACAACAGCGTTGGAGGCTGAATCACCGGTGTCAAGCGAAATTTCTGACTTACGAATATCTGACTTCACGTCATATGCGCATGCACAGAGCAACATTCAATATATCAAATACGCTGAGAAAACTGATGATTAGGGCTTAGGATTTGGTGTTTAGTTAAGCGTATCGGGTTAGCGTTTATGCTACAGTTAGAAAAAGAAAAATAATTGAAGTCTAAGATTAAGTCCAATATTTTTCACTGGTTTTACTTATTCCTGTGTTGTAGCTGGTTGTGGTTATCTGACATCTAACCAAAAAGTTTTAATTTACACAACACACATCAAAAAAGTAATCGCCAAACTTTATTCCTTTACTCTGAGAAGCAAAATAACTGACAAAAAATAATAGGTCAGGAATTTCGCAGAGGTCAGAAATTTCGCTTGACACCGGGCTACAGAAGCGTACTTAACAGAACGTTTTGTAACGGCGTTGCAGGCCGAGCCTCAGGTTTACAGACGCATTCTTAACACTGTTTGTTCAATTGGTACAACACTACTGCAGAGTGGGACGCTAATTCCTAAACTAGTCAAGCCCAGCTAAAGTACGAACGCACTGTGACATACACACTCTCAAACGAACAAACACTGGAATGTCCGAGCACTCAGTCACAAAGTAAAATGCGGTTGTATAGTGTTCAAAGAATAAGGAAGAATATCAACAATCTGATTGCGTCAAAGCAGGCAACCATTACGTTATACGACCTTCTGCATCTTTCGAGAAACAAGTGCATATTTTTTCTTAATAATGCCTCAAATGTAGGAATGTTACACTGCACCTGATGAGTCATGACTGCTAACACTCGCTCTCCAGGGTAGGATGTCTAGAGCTCTGCATCCAAAATTATAGGCCACAGGCAATCTTTGCATGCATGACTTTCTTAAATTCCACCATAATTGTGACGCATACACGGACGTACAAAAGGAACGAAAAAGTACATTTTGAACTGCATTTGAACATCGGGAAAAAGAGGCTCGCACCATGTTTGCTGCACAATATTTTTATAGCAGTTGTCTCTGAATGTCTTTGTCATCTGAGAGCTCAGTATCCAGAACAGCTCCCAGATATTTGTATTGGTTAACAGATTTTAGAGTTTACCACTCATGTGTCAATAATGGGGTGACTGCGCTTGTTGCACTCTTAGCCTTAAACGTCATACAAACAGTTTTGTTGCAATTGAAAATCTTTCCATGTGATTCTGCATAAGCCTGACACACAGATAAAAGTTCTCATCGCAACATTTCCGAAAATGAGAACTTTTCAGTTTTAATCATGATGCAGACCGAACGATCAGGACAGAGTAAATATTAGTATTCTCATACAAACACCTGGTCACGTATTCAACTAGTATAGTCAGGGTCGGATTTACCTATAGACTATATAGGCTTAAGCCTAGGGCCTCAAGATCCAAGGGGGCCTCCAACAAACTGTGGTACACATTGAGTGTACGGTATATGATCACTTAGATTAAACTTCGTCAAAAATTATGTCTTAATTATTATTCACGAAATTTAGGTTTATTCAACTTTCGTGGTGATAACGCCAGAGTATTCCAACGAGTTCCCATGAATCTCAATATGACGGTTGGTCAAGCCGCATGCCAACTATTGTGTCGATATACTCAAAGCACGCTGGCTGCTTCCTGCGTTGGCTGAATCGTATCGATTGTTACGTGTGACTCTATCAAAAGAACTTGTGGCTGTTCGTGTTTGAAATGCACCTGATCAGTGGCATAACTGACGGGTGGCAGGGGTGCGAATCGCACTCCCCTGCCAAGATAAATGTGAAAAGCGGGCCCGTACCTAGCTTGTATTTTGGTATTTACTATTCCTTTGATTTCAGTAGATTGTTGTTTTTTACGTTTGTCGGAGTGTTTTTAGGTGATTTCGGATTTTGTATAGCCGTTCAATACCTGATTTGCTATTGTTTCTCAACTATTTTCTGAGTGTTAGCAAGTGGGCTCCCTTCAGCTAAGTTGCCTCCTGACTCAAATCTGTAGTTACGTCACTGCACATGATCAAAGCAAGGTTGTACTGCAGATAAGAGCTATGTGTAGGGCTGGCAGCAGTATCCTAAAATAAAAGCATAGTTGTTTCATAGGTGAGTGAGCAATACAGTAGTTTTGTCTGCGTTTGTATGGCGTAAAGCTCGATTGGTATTTTTAGATGTGATTTTTTCCATTGAATTTTCTTCAGTAAAGTCATGCAGGGTTTTCTTTCAGGGTACCTGCGCCTGGGATTTTGTTTATTTCAGAGAGTTAGGTTGGTGTTTGCAACAGGCGTGAAAGAGTAGGTGAAAAGCATTTGTCCGCGTAGAGAGCTTATTGCCGTGTGAATTCGTCTCGGCGTTAATTTTTCTATTTTCCATTTTCCGCTTGTTCTTTGGCGTGAGTTGTTTTCTTATTACGGTGGAGATATTCCATTATTTTCCACGAACGTGCTCGAAGTATAGAAGGCGTTTTCAATCATGA
>Ga0210059_1000872_pt1 | contig 42561 bp, 23 predicted proteins | sample Ectturendosymbi2_FD_188042 | JGI IMG/M metagenome (GOLD analysis project Ga0210059, IMG submission 188042) | Ecteinascidia turbinata endosymbiont from Florida, USA - Sample 2 (SPAdes) (version 2) | ecosystem: Host-associated > Tunicates > Ascidians > Unclassified | place: Key West, Florida... | reverse complement strand
AGTTGCAGATTATAAAATGTTATCTTTTCACCTTTCAATAAATGTAATCATCATTGTGGTATCATTTAAAATCCTGGATTTGTGCCCAATCGCTTTGTTTCAACAATTGTGAAACACCCTGTACTTTCATTTATCAACTGGTCTTTCACATCTTTCAAATATCTGAAATGCGCCTATGAATAGTATCGGCGGAAAGAGAGATTCGCCTCATTTGGGCTCACTAGCTTCTCGAAGAGGTATTTTTACTGTTTTCAACAAACTGGGTTTCACAAGCGTTTCTCAAATCGTGTGAGTTTTTGCTTGGCAATTTCAAGTGCGACTTCATAATGAAGCCTGTGTTCTTGGGAAAACTTCCGACAAGACGTCTCTGACGTTTCAAACTTGCTCCATGGCGTCGGAAGAATTCTAAGCCTTTTTTGGTGTGAAATGCCGTATCATCTTCGAAGGTTTCATAGACAAAGCACTGAGAGCCTTTATAACACTGCAATACTTTTCTTTTGTGAAGTTTTGGAAGGCTTTGTCTCTAAATGTCGTATGAACTTCGAAGGTCTCATAAACTCAGCACTGAGACCAACGTTCCACAAAACACACTATGGCTTCTGTGCTTTCGCCAGCCATGGAAGTATCAAACCAAATTTCAAATATTCTTCAAAATACTTGCGTTCTTGTCCATGTTAAGAATAGAACTGAAAGCCTCATAATACCCTCGTGCATAGAATATGTTTCTACCTGACTGCTGACTGCAACTTCACAATATTAAGCTGCCGGTATTAAAGACAATTACTGTTTTTTTTTTTGAAAAAAAAACGACCAAATGCGTCAGTTGACACAAGGAATACGCCCCTTGTGTTTTCCTTTACCTCTGATTTTGACAATACGTGCAGGATTGTCGTGGACAGAGTGGACTGTACAACGGTGGTCTGATGTATCTGCTCTTCAGGTTACGACTGCGGATCCTTGCTTACATTGTCAATCATATTGCGCAAAATATAGTGCTAATTGATTTGGTAACTCAAGATGTTATAAATGGCACCTCTAGTAAATTAGAGTAGCCTATACGTAACAAACACGCTGCTCCGAGAGGTAAATTCATTGCGATGACCAGAATTTACGATTTGAACTTCGTGCTCAGACAAAAACGACAAGTTAAACATGTCGCTGCAATAAAATTTCTGCTTACCCTAAAAATCTTCGCGGCCCACGTTGAGAAACGTTGCTCTATTAGAAATAGAAGCAATTCTTGGCCTCAGCACTAATATTTTCTGTGATAAGTTGGAGGAAATTTCAGATTTGATGATGTTTCCTGAATGCCTCCGCCGGCCACTGAAAACGCTGTGGCGGGCCAGATGTGGCCCGCGGGCCGCTAATTGCCCACCCCTGGTCTGAAGTATTTAAAGATTCACCCGATGTTAAGTGCCACCCTATCCTACAGCAAACCTGAAAGCATTCAGCTGCAACGCGAAGAGTCTAGAGAAAAATCTAACGAATGTAGGATCATGGTTTTTATTTTGAAAGTGTTGAGGCTATTGACACTACCGTTTACTTACAGATAGCTTACAATCTGTTTTCTCGACAAAGAGTAAACAAATTACAGACCAGGCGCAGTAGCCACAGTGGTGTCAAAGCTAATTGAGCACTTCATATCATCTAACATCTCTCCTTTCCTTGGTACCACAGACAATCAGTTTGGTTTTAAGGCTGGTCATAGTACTGATCGATGTACATTTTTGTTGAAGCAAAGTACTTCATACTTTGTAACCCATGGTTCATCTGTGCGCGCTGTGTTTTTTGATGCCTCGAAAGCATTGGATCGAGTACTACACATGAACTTATTTGAGAAACTAATCCAAAGAAAGGTGCCAATATGTTTTGTGCGCCTACTGAAACATTGGTACAAAAAAACAAACGATGCAAATAAAATGGGGCAAGCATTTTTCTGAACTGTTTCATGTGTCTAATGGGGTTAGACAAGGGGGAGTACTGAGTCCATACTTGTTTGGTGTTTATTTATATGATTTGTCCAATGAACTAAATAACATTAAAGCAGGGTGTTATATTGGTGGTCTTATTAAATCACTTGATGTTTGCTTATGCTATTTGTGTGTTCTGTCCAAGTGTACCTTGGTTGCAAAGAATACTAGATGTGTGCCAGGCGTATGCAGGCGAATCGCATGGGATTATTATCAACTGCAACAAAACTGTTTGTATGACGTTGCTAAAAGTGCAAAAAGCACAGCCACTCCATTATTTAAATTGGGTGGCCAATACGTAAAATCTGTTGACCAATACAAATATCTGGGGATTGTATTGGATATTGAGCTCAGACTTGGACAACTAGAAAATTTTAAGCTTTTCTAAATTAGATTAGGATTAAAATTAGAGCTAACTCAGATGTCGCAAATTAGATTAGAATTAAAATTAGCGGATTTGCGAGAACCATAAACTGAACTAAAATTAAAATTAGAATTACATTTGCTCAAATTAAAGCAACTTTAATCCAAGTTCAATTCATCCCCAAATGTGGACTCATTCACATAGCCTTAAGCACGAGAATAGCAGAGATTCGTACGCCAAGATTGCGCGATTCGCGCTGCACAATTCGCCTGCATGGCTAATATGGCGTGGTGATGACGCCACCTACAACACTGAAGTTGTGACAGCATTAGCGGAGTGAACTTGATCGATTTGAACCTCAAGTGCTGTTGTGTCGAGGGTCGTTGGTTTGACTCTCTCCTTAGTTGACTCAGGCAGGGACGCCGGAACAGTGGTAGGGCAGAGGGGGAAGTAAAATGTTGAGGGCACTGGAAACCTATAAAAAAAAATTGCTACCAATATGCTTGTTTCTGTTCAGCAACAATTTTGACCTCAAAAATAATAACATAAATTATAGAAAACCATTCTGAATTGTCTGGGTGCGCGAATAGCTACAATACATTTGTTTCAATTCAATCTTGATAAACCATGCAATTACCTAAGATGCTGTTGTGATAAAGGCACCTCCGCCCCCGTTGCCCCCCTGTTGAAAGGGCAGGGGGCAATGTTCCTGTCATGCCCTTGCTTTCCGACGTCCCTGAGCTCAGAGCGACGCAGCAAAACTCGTTTCGATGGAGCCGATGTCGCTGTCATTCCCAGGAGTTGTCAAACAGCAGCCTTCAAATTAGGGAAATGATGTACGTTTTTGCAAAGCCCTAAAATAGGGGTGTGCAACCCATGGGCCGCAGGCAAAAAGTGGTCCGGGAGCTGAAATTTTGTGGGCTGTGGTCCGCGGAAAGGGCCAGATTTTCAAGCAAGCATTACGGTTTTTGAAAGGTATCGCCAGGGCCGGTTTAATGGTACTGTAGGCCTAAGGCTGAACAGATATTTCGTTAAATTTGATAAATTTTAGGAGATAATTCGGTAGTTACTTGCAATGAATACAATAATCAAAAGGAAAATTGAGGACCGAATTTTTCCAGGGCCTAATGCTATAGCCTAGTAGCTTTAATGGTTAATCCGGCATTGGGTAGGCCTATTGCCAATCTTGCGTGTGTTGTCAGTGCGTTGTCTAACACGCAGAGCTTGATACATGCAGTTGTGGGCCGTGGACCAATATGGTTATTTCCATTTGGCCCTGCAGTACTGCATGGTTGCACACCCCTGTCCTAAAATATCACAGCTGAGTGACTGTCGCAGTACCTTGATGACACTCTATTTGAATAAGAGCTGATGATGCCTACTTTGTAGGCGAAATATATACTCTGCAAGATCTTAGTGTCTGATTCTGTGCTGAGAAAATATTTCTTTCAATAGACAGTACCTTGATGACTAATTGACTATTGTGACTTCTGCGTGTGAGTGGATAGGCAATGTGATGTAATAATAATCATTAATAGACCACGTTCTATTTGAATAAGAGCTGATGATGTTTACTTTGTAGGCGAAATATATACCCTGTAAGATCTTAGTGTCTGATTCTACGCTGAGAAAGGATTTCTTTCAATTGACAGTGTAATAGGCCACGTACTTGACACTGCAGTTGTGAATGAGAAAAGAAATTGATCCAGTTTTTACTGTTTTCACTTTTCTGTGATGGGACGCTGGTGTGGCACTTGTGACAATTTCGTTGCATTTTCATTGCACGAGGGTGCATTCTCGTTTCATCTTTAAAAAGATCGTTGGACAAATTAGCATTTTTGGCAAAACTGGAAATTAGATTAGAACTAAAATTAGAGCATTGAAGCTTTCAGCGAATTAGATTAGAAGTAGAATTACCGTGATTTCGGTCTAAATCATCGAATTAGAAAACTGGAAGTATTTAGTTGTCCAAGTCTGACTGAGCTATCAGATGACAAAGACACTCAGAGACAACTGCGATATCAATATTGTGCAGCAAACAAGCTGCGAGCCTCTTTTTCCCGTTGTTCAAATCCAGTTAAAAACGTACAGTACTTTTTCGTTCCTTTTGTCCGCCCATGTATGCATCTCAATTATGGTGTAATTTCAGGAAGTCATGCATGCAGAGATTGCGCGTGGCATATAATTTTGGATGCAGAGCTCTATACAACCTGTACTGGAGAGCGAGTGTTAGTAGCCACCAGGTTGAATGTAACATTCCTACCTTTGAGGCTCTGCTACGTAAATGCAAGTACCTGTTTCTCGAAAGATCAGAAAATCTAACAAAGTATGGTTACGTGCTTTGATGCAGTCAGACTGTTTGTATTCGTCACTATTCTTTGAACACTATTATCGCACCTTACTCAGTGAATGAGTGATCGAACTTTGCAGTGTTCGTTTGATCGATGGCGTGTCAAGCCACCATGCTTTCGCATTTTACGTAGACTCGACCAATTGAGGAATTAGCGTCCTATTGCGCAGTAGTGCGGTAACAAGTGTCACGTGATAGCTAACAATAGTGTTAAGAATGTGTCTGTAACCCTATGGTTCTGTCTTCAACGCAGTTGCAAAAAGTGTCTGTAACCTTGTGACTCCACCGGCTTCAATGCCTTGTATTACGTTCTGGTTTGTCTGTTTTTATCAACCTGCGTTCTGCAGAGTGGGTGTGTTCATACTATGGACTTCGTGTCTGCTCGTAAACAAATAAATTAAAATTAAATAAATTAAAGGGCGTGTGACCAAAATGAAACTAAATTGAATTTTTTCCAAGTCGATTCGATTTTGTTATTTAAATGCCAGCGGATTTAAAGAAGACTTCAACCGCGTAGTTCCCAAACTTTTTTCGAGCACGACACAAATCTGAGTTTGGTGAACACCTGATCGTGACCCAAGCCTCAAACAAGGTATGAAAATATACTGATTGTGTGGGTGATTTTTGGCAGCAAGTTGCTAAGTGCATTTTTAATGTCAGCAATCTACTCTCTTCTTAAGTATCTACGCTACAGACAGACACAGACAAGCAGTGGTAACGTAAAAAATCTGCAACTCCGACTGGATCGCCCCTGTGCGACCAATTCTTTGAGCCTTCTCCACCCTTCTTTGGGTTTTCATCCATTCTTTGGGAACCACGAATGGGCTAGATCAACTAACCGACCGTTGTGTTAAGCTGCGGCGACAAGACGGCCTATTTGTTAACTTATTGTGGTAGTAATCGATTGTGGCTTCGATTTTGCAAATGCATAACCGTTTTCACACTTTCCGTAGACTGAGTAGGTCAAACATATGCAGGTTTGTTTAGAGGGCATGTATAACTTTCCCCAATTAAAAAATTTTTGTTCATAATATTTGTGAATTTTATATTTACTTCTGAAAAGCTAGATAGATAAATACCTAATCGTTTATGCCATAATGGGAAGCAGGCTTGGTGCAAGTAGCGTACAAAAATGCAACCTCAGTCGCATTTCATAGCGTTTAATGACATTAAATTCAAACATTTTTCATATTTGTTGGCGGACTCTAGCGTTTACATTGTCAGTCGCATACGTGCACCAGTAGCTCAAGAATGGACAAGATCCACGTCTTCTATGCGCGCAAGTTTTGTAGACCTACTTCGGGAGTCGGCGTCTCAGAGCGAAGTCGCTACTCGGCTTCGATTGAACGTGTGTTGGTGCACATCAGAAGTGTGTAAATATAAAAAGCGCATTCACAATGACGGCCACGATGATTCCTTGTTCTACAAAATGAAACATCCCCATTGTTCGCCTTCCCTGGAAAAAATATTTCCGACGCTCATGCTTTTGCATAAGCATGACCGAATCCAGTAGTTGCTGGTGCGTTGTTGCAGTGTCTGTTCATCTTCAGTATTGCCTGTATGTATCACCTAGCACCTACCTTGTGATTTGTTGTGTCTAAGTATTTTGTATCCCTGTGTGTTTTGACTAATTCCTGTGATATGGACCATGTGTCTGACATCAAAAGAACAAATAAAATAAGCGCCCTGACGTCTTGAGTTGGCCGAGTTAAAGCAATGCAGTATAAGGGTCTCAACACATCGTCTATTACTCGCTTTCCAGAAGTGCTATATAGGGTTTACGGGAGGGGGTACAAGAGGTACATCATACCCGGGCTCGTGAGGATGAAAGTACACACGCTACATTTTGCTGTAATAAAGCCCAAAATTACTGGTGTAAGCCAGTTGCAGGCATACAATTCATCTATTTCTAAATCTTAGCATGGTAGCTGTTTTATCTACATTATCATTACTACACAAACAAGCCATACAAGTTTCGACGGTATCGGTCTTCGTATCCCCTGGTGAAATTTCTCGCAGACGCCCTGGTACTATACAGTGACTTTAATGTTTTCCTTGATTATACAGTAGAACTTGTCTAATTCGTCATCGTTTAATTCATTAATTCGCTTAAATTCGTCACTTTTTCGTCGGTCCCGGCAGAATCCCTATCTTTTGTGTACATTCCTGTTCGTCTAAATCGCCATCGTCTAATTCGTCAATTTGCTCAATTCGTCACCTCTTTCTATCCCTGAGAAGCGTTTTGTTCGTCTAATTCGTCATTTACAGTTTCGCTTTGGATGTCTAAGCAGCTAGTACGTGTGGGAATTCAAACAAATTAAGGATCTTTGGCTGAGAATTGTTGCACCTCACAATTTGTTTATCGACTTTATACACGAGGTGCGAAGCGAGAGCCGACTCTCCATTGAGAGAACACAGAAAAGTTAATTAAATATTGAAATGTGCTTGATTAAATGGAGGAGTCCAGACAGAGCAGAGGAATTATTTGTTGTACTCAACCATAACGTCATAAACTTGTATTGTACTGCAAATAAGAGCACTATTTATGTATACGATCTTCTATGATAGAGTTTTCACCTGCTTGCATAATTCGTCACTTCGCCTAATTCGTCACTTTTTTCTAATCTCCTTGAGGTGACGAATTAGGCAAATTCTACTGCATTCAGTTATAGAACAAACTCACCAATACAGGTGAATGTGAAGCCAGAGCAACGTAGCGTAAAACGGTTCAGAATAGAATAACGGCGAACATTACAGTGTTGAGCGTTTACAGAAGCCCTCGGAAACAGCGACCAAACGCAGTGATGTGAATTCACAGGTTACATCAGGACCGCAACCAGGGTGGCAACCGGGCAATTGCCCTCCGAAATTTCAAAAACATATTTAGTTGTTAGGTACAACAAGTTACAATCATTTTCCCCCACGAATATATCAGCTGGTTGCGGGCCTGGGTTACATATCAACGTTTAGACTGCTCACGAACAAGTAAACTGTGTCGAATCGCAAATACAAATTGCGTGAAATCACTTGTTATGAATGCACGAAACACTAAAGCGCATACGTATCCACTACACCTCGCTGAAGTTCTGTAGTTCATCAAGCGATGGAGCTGATTCCAGCTCTGCAGTTGCGATTTAGCGTACGTCACCAGCAAATGATGTAGGTTCAGTGTGACCCGCATTTTTTGTGCTATATCACTCTACGTCAGTGTTTCCTAACCTTTTTTGGCCAGGTCCTAACTAATCATTAGCAAAGTCGTGATGCCCCCCTGAGAGATATCAATTCTAATTCATTAAACGAACTGCTCTTTAAGTGAAGGATGGCCTTATTCGCCATTAAAGCTCATTCTCAATTTGACACCCTATAACAAACTGCCCTTCTGTAAGGCGTGCATCTCACGTGGTAAATCACTGCTCTAAGTTATTAGATAGCACATGTGTTGAAGGAACTTAGCAAGCTTCGTGAGGTTCCTAGCTTTTTACTGGTATTTTCTTCTTGCAAGGAGCGAGAGCTGAAATCGCCTACAATTTATTTGCCACCTAACTTACATACTCATGTTTGTGATGATGGCAAGCTTTAGAATAGTACTTTCCACCTGGCGTGCTGCAAAGTTTTCAAAAGTTTTGCGGTCCTCTTCGGGTAGACGCGAACTCGCGACGGTAAGAACACCAACAGACATGGGCGTAACATCACGTACCAACACAGATTCCCCGCTCCAGCAGGTTCACTCTACTGTTTTCCTATGCGCCGCCACATTATTGAAGCACAGTTCTTCCTGATTGCGTGCAGTGGGCATGTGACACAATGCGCGGTCACGTGCCTCCTGGCCTCACTCAAGGCCTTTCCCAATCTACGCGAGAGCACGACCAGGGTTGCCAATTTAGCGGATTTTCCGCTAGATCTGGCGGAATTAAATCCTGTCTAGCTGCTAAATAATTGGTCTGGCGGCCTACATCCGCTAGATTCTAGCGGATAATTGGTCTAGCGGCCCATACATTTGGTCCTATTCAAGCGGATTCTAGCGGTATTTTGCAATTTTTCTAGCTTGAAAGGTCTTTTTAGAGTTGGCAACCCTGAGCACGACACCTGCAACGATGAACCACCCCGTAGCCTACTGGCCACCAGTGTTGTTGCTGCTCCTTATGGGAGATGCGAAAACGCAACGAAAAGAACGCCAAGTGTGCAAGCGGAGCGGGTAAGCAACAACAGGGTGAACCTGGTCGAGCGGGGAATCTCTATTGTTGCTTTGCCCGTTGCACTTGCCGTGTTCGCATCTCCCCTAAGGAGCGGCAACAAATATAGTGAAAACGACTTTGTTGAAACTATTGCATACGAGTACGTTTCTATTAGTTACGTTTCAGTCAGCTTTGGTGTGCCCAGGGAATCTAGCCAGTACGATTAGGAAGGGCGATTTCAGTAATATTTGGTAGTCCAGTTTCATTGCGGGTCGACTACTGTGAGAGAGCTGAAGTGTACTTCACAGCACTGCTGTGATAAAACAATGGACGGCAAAATGTCCTTACCGGTATATCGCGAATGTTATTTTCAGAATTGTACAAAATCATGGTGAATAAAGCTACTTTCGTAGGTTTTAAGGGGGGCGATCGCCCCCCTGGATCCGCCCCGGAGTGTGCCGCGTGTAGAAAGCTGATTTGCAAGTGCACCGCGGCCAACAAAGTTGGAGACCACTACAACTGCAGGTTAGAGAAAGAGTGCAAGATAATGTCTGTGTTTATTTCCTGCATAGTGCTCCTCACATAAACAAGGAACATTCTAATAACCATTTCTTTGGCTAAATTTAGTTTGGGTCCCTCCCTTTTGATTGTTCCCTTCGCTGAAAATCTGCCAGCTCCTGCCATTTCGTTTATATATCCATTCTCTATCTTTTATGCCAGTTCACTGCTCTTCAATAGTTTGTAAGGCTACACAATACACATTACTAGCATTCTTAAGTTTTGAATGCTTGTGACATCGGAACTATAAAAAACTGTGAAAGTATCGCATTTTTCACAGAGAACTTAAATCAGTGCACAGACAAGCCAAATGGTATCAATAAAAATGTATTTTTTGAACTATGTGCATGTTGGAAAGTTTGAATTTCCAAAATCAATCCCTGTTGTTTTTCTTATCCATGACTCAAAACCACCAATCTTTGTGTAGACCCCAGGCTTTCCAGCAACTGCGCAATTGGAAGGACCAAATGAAGTAATCCCTGCAGCGTACCAGGCGCAAGAAGCACATCTTTGACACATGAGAGGTCCACCGCTGTCACCCTGAAGAAAAAGAAAAGGCATAACATTTTTTGTCTTTACATAGCGGCATTGTGTTTCTCTTTGCATTTCTTTTGCTGGTCTTCTCTACGACTAAATGGTGTTTGAAGGTCATTTAAAATAGATTCCGAAAAGCTCGCGCTGAAAACCGAAAAGGTGATACGTCTTTCAATGTGACGATTATATGTGGGCAAATAAACTTATAACCATGACTAAACAGCCAAAATGTGTGCACCAATGTCATTGACAAGAAGATTGCGCAGCTGCAGCAATTGGTTTGCTGAGAAGTATACAACTTACTAATCCTGGTGGCCAAAGATCATTGAGAGATTACTAGGTGTCTGGACAATACCTATTAAAGTTATGTCGCCTGTCTTGAAAAGCATTTTCAATACAGTAGGTTGTAATAAATCGCTAAGTCGAGTTATTTGTGCACTCGGGTCAACTTATTTTACGATACAAAGCGTTGGTAGGTCTACATACGACACCAACATACTGCTTCACGTGCACCAGCCTCCTGTATCCTAAGGGGGGAAAATCCCTGTAAGAACATACACCCTTGTTGTTATGGTTTTCGTGGGAAATGTGACAGCAAAAAAGGATGCAAATTTTCGAAAAGTTAAACAGACTTTTCACAGTTGCTACTTTAACATGCTTGTAAATGGACTTCTCATAAAAACGTTTTTCAAAAAACTTTTACTATACAAATTCCGTTTTACATTTAATCTTACATTGCATGTGTCGACTCCACCTCCAATATTTCCGGCACAAATATGGATGCTTTCGACCATCTGGCTGCCATATGCCTTCTTGCACACACCATCAGGGAGGACACGAAGGTCCACTTCCTGTAGCTTGGACGGAGCTGTTTCGCCTTGTCCAGCTGAGTACAACAAGCGTCATTATGACTACATAACAAATATGAGGAGGTCAAGAAGAAGGCAGAAAAAACTACAGAAAAACGCTAAGACAGATCCTCTAATCATGCGCCCAAGCCAACAACAAATACATGCAATCAACGCATGCACAATTATATTCAAGTCACAAAATTGATAACCTAGAATTTCTCACGGAGCGTCACTGGCCTTAGATATTTCCTAGGTTAATACAAGTGCCATATTTAAATTATATCAGTTTTTTAACGAAATAACCGATAAATCTGCAACAGCAAAGGCATGAAAACTGTGTCCTTGAAGTTAGATAATTCCAAGTAAATCATTATATCGCAGTATTTCTTTTATTTTCTGTTAACTATTCAGGGTATTATATCCAAAGAAATGTTCTAGGATTTTGCAAATTTATAATAGTCTACTAATTTTGTATAAAATCATTTGCCTGCAGTTTTTCATATGCATTTTTCTGTCTTTTCCTCTCTTTTATTTATTGGTGAGTCTGCCCTCAATCAGTCCTTTATAACGTTTTAAAACTCAAAACTCTTGAGAGTGCATGCTCCTGAACACCCTACAGCTCGCACCAGCGGTGAATGTGACCAGACCTGACAAGAGGGTAAAAAGCGGGTAAGCTGCATTCGGGATCTTCAAAAGGCTCTGACAAACCGGTGCTGTAGAAAACAAGGTGTAACTCTGGCCAATTTTATGCTACAGTATGTTATCAGAAGATTTTTGATCCAATAAAATCTTGTCATTAAAATTCATGCAGAGTTTGGAGATGATCAGGGAATTTTTGCCTAGTTTTTGCGTTTTTTTTCACTAGTTGCTATAATTCGAATGTATTACCGCAATTTAGAATGTCGCAATACAACAGTTTGAATGCTCAATCGAAACCGAAATTTCAAAGTGGGGATAGCTTCACGCGAAACGATTAGCTCCATGATAGCTTATGATTTCCAAGATTCGAAGGTCCTGACGTCAATTCTGTGACGCCACAGTCATACGAAGTTTTCAGACGGGTCCAGAAACAACTGCATGCAGGGTGCGAGTCAGCTTTCGACACCCGTTTACTCCTAACCCACTCTTCGCATCTATGCTTTCACGAAAGGGCTGGGTGGGGGTGCCCAAACTGACTTTGTCCCCGGACGGGGAAACCATGTGTTACGCCACTGTCTACAATTACTGGTTTGGAAAGCGACTTGCAGGATTCTTCTGATTGACGTATATAAACAGAAAAGAAGTTCTTCGTGTTGTAGATTAGCAATACGTGAAATTTTTAACTGCGGAGAGAAGTTCAAAATACACAAAGTGCGCAATGCATTGATCGCATTCACTATCACAGTTACAAGTTGTTTGTACTCATTTGAAATAAGGTATTCAAAAAGATTGACATTTGAAAGCGTAGCTTTTGAAGACAGTGGAAGCCATGGTTTGTGATCAACTTTCAGTTATGCTAAATTTTATCGATTATAAGCCCTACTTATTCTGGGATTTATAAAAACCATACTGGTAGGTTTCAATCTTTCTAGGATTGTCTTGACCAGCAGTTTTCAAACCTCAAAATACTCAGCGAAAGTTCTTGATAGCCCCAAAACAGTTGATCAGTGGTAGAACTTGGCTAAGCGAAGTTTGTAAATATTAGTTTAACTTGCGGTAATTTCAGTGTTAATTAAAAGATTCGTGAAGCACATGCAGTAGCAATTTCGCACTACTTACGTAAACCCCATCCAGCTGCAATGCAAATAGTATCGACAGGTTGTGTTTCACCTTTTGGAAGACAAATGGGTTTGACATATGCTCCATACGTTACATCTCCATCTAACTGCAAAATGCAAAAATTCGTTAAGTCTTGACAAACAAACACAACGAAAATTTCCGAGTTTACAAAAAACAAGGACACAATTGGCAGAAAAATATAAAAGGTTGGGATTGTGCACTTTTAACACGGAAATTTGTTGTAACTTAATAACTGTACACACAAATTCAATAGCAAATTTTTCCAATACGCACTTACTTCCAACAAAGCAATGTCGTTGGATGGAAAGTTGTAACTTTCGTGAATGAAAAACCTCGTGACACTTTTGTTCTGAATGTGAGATGGACTAACGTAAAGGTCTATAGTTCCTAAGATAACAGAAATTGAGCCCGGATCAGAATCTCTGCAACAAAGAACAAATTACACGGTAGATATACGCCAATTGCTACTGAATATTTCTTTGAATCGGATAACCATGCATGATTTGCGTTGTGCTCTAATTAATGAAAGATTGAAAAAAACAGGCTTTGTGACAATGCACAAGTACTGAACAAAAGTTGCGAAAGAAATCTATACATTTATTGTTAGACTGTGGGTTGGTTCGTAGAAAACTATTGCTTTAAGTTTTACAGCTTATTAGCAGATTTTTCATGTAGCCATTACTGTTAGAACCATGTCAAGATGCTTGGTGTGTAGCCATGCTTCCGTGTATTAATGCGCTGATCAGGCGCTTAACATCTGTAAACTCACAATTGAAAGGTTAACACAACAGGAAATATCAAATTCTATCAACACACAGGTATAAATGGCGCTGCGCGTAGTTGTGCTCTGTCCTGCACAAATTGTGATCTATCGTTTTGGCAACTTACAGCACTAAGAGTTTGACCTGAACGATTTAACAAGGCAAATAATGGTTTGAAGGTTTCACACGGTATAAACAATGATGTAAATGAAAACAAAAGAAAACAGCTAGGCATTATCAGTCGCGCTCACAACAAAAATAGATAATGACAATCCGGAAGCTATTGGTGAACAGGCAAATAACTTGCATTCTGAGATAAAAACATATCGTTTAAATTTCAAAAGGATTTTATGCTTTGGAGAAATTAAGTTCCCTTTTATTGCGCATGTTCATCGACCGTTGCTTGTGATTTATCCAGAGAGATAAATTTCATGCCATGAGGTGTGGCTGTGTGAAGCCAAAAATGCTGTGCAAAATCACGGACAGGAGCATGGGCAATGAAGTTTTGTAACGAAAACACAGGGATTTGGGCTTAAAATGTTTTTTCTGCGAATACACGAGCCAGCGGAAATTGAGCTGGAGGAGTAATCATAGAAGCGGTCATAGATCCGGACTGTGGTGCACATCTGGCAAAGCGGCAAAACGCCAACTCGCGTTTCTGCACCGAGAATCACCACAAGCGTTTAGCGCACTGGTTCTCAAAGAGGCGTAATCGCCCCCTTGGGGGCGATTTTGAAGGGCAAGAGGGCTAAAAAAATAAAGGGGGAGATAGGGGGGAAAAACAACACGAAGGGGTCGAAAACGCTCAACCACTAATCGATCACTGAGTTAACTTCAGTTAACGATCATTTAGTTAACTTCGGCTGTGATCTTAAATGATCTCAAAACAAAGAAACCGCTTGGTGATTCATCAGAGAGGTGATCTACGACTGTACCTCACTAAAACGTCTCCCAATATTTCGAAGTTTCGTGAAGGCCGCCAAGCACATCCATCACACTGAACTGGGGACCATGATATGTATGGATTTCTTTACATATAATCCCTTAAAAATACTACTTCGCGTTTCCTTTATCAGGCTTAGGGTGACAACGACGTGTCGAGAGTGAAAAGGGGGCGATGGGAACAAAAAAGTCTAAGAAACACTGGTTTAGCGAATGTTAACTATTTGTGTACGCTGCTGGTTGGAAATGCATGAGTGTGAAAATGTGTGAGGGTCATCAAAAAGCAGGAGCTCATGAGCATTCATGCCAATTTTCAAAAAAAGCGGAAACTGCGATGATTATCATGCGCTACTGGCAAAACACTGCGAAAAAGTTCGTAAAGAAACCGTTATATAATTTTTTTACTAACTGCAACCTCATTCCAATAAGAAAAAGTTTTCTTAAATGCTATAGATAGTTTCTGCCCAAAGCCAAATCGATTTGAATAATATTTCGGTTCATTTTTGCTGAGAAAAAGCAATGCAGCATATCAGAAAAGCTCCACCGGCGCTAAATAAATATTTGTACGTTAAAATTAACGTTTTGACATCAAACCGCCGCTTGTTTTCATCAGAGACGAATCACAACCGCCGCTAAGATTTTTAGCTTCAATAATGAGTACGGGTGTATTCGAAATTCCAAATATAGTTCCCTTTTGTACAGGGACGCGATATTTTGTGGCATGTCAACCTGCTTTTGTCTTTTCCGTTTTGATATTGTAATCAAACGTAAAAGAAAATTCAAGTGACTTTAATTTAATTAACTAAACTATGCGATTGAAAATTGTAGGTACATAGTAATTGTAATCAAATACAAGTAATTGACTCTACTGCTCACCTCATTCTCCTTTGCACTGGCAAAAAAACTGTTTACGCTTGGTTGTTAAATTCGTGTTAATTTACAGGAAACGTGTTAATTTACAGTGAATTTCAAGCAAAAACCTAAATTCATGGTCACATGCGAGCACTCATGCACACATAGAGGTGTCCCAAGCTTCACAAAGTCTGCAGTAAGCAACCAGCAACACGTTCCCCATTGATATGTAAGAAAGCGCAGTGTTAACATTTGCTAGAGATCCAGGTCATCTCGATTCGGTTCTGCCAGGATTATCCAAGGCTGTATACCCGTTAAATGTCGCTGGCGCACACTGCCATAGAGAGAAGTTCCCATTATTTTGCTATGTCCTTGAACCCTATCAAAACCCTTTCGATATTGATTTTAAACAAATCGATTTGAAACTTGCTGGCATGACAGCGTTGTTTTATGAACAAATAAACAAGGTAATTTCAATTCTATGTTATTTCCTTATAAAATTTACAGTATTGTATCCTGGGATCAATATGTCCCAACAGTATTGAAGACACACAAATACAACCAATGTCAAAAACACGTCTTGCAATAAATAACTTTTTGTTTTAGCAAATGTTGCTTTATTTATTTTTGGGTGTGATATGGTGTGAAACAAACCATACACGTTAGGCAGATTGCACATTTTGCACATGAAGTGTTTTTTCTTTGCTTCTACACATACGACACAGCGTCTTTTTAGTGTTCCTCTCAGTAGAACGTGTTCATCCGCATATTGTAGCAACTTTGCAGCACTAAAATGTTTTCTAACTCGTCTACTTCTTCATGGTTTAATGACATGTTCATTATCAATTAGGCATTCAGCTAAACGTTCAGTATACTGAATGTGTGGTAGATTTGGAAGTCCCATTTGCAGGACATGGCATTGCGACAGGGGCGAATTTTCATTTTCGGGGCCCTAGGCTATTTTAAATTGCGGTCCCTTCTGGAAAGTTCGCGACGACTGACGTCATACAAATCAGCACTACAGGCGCTCGCTACATTCACTGAACAAGTTGTTCCAATTCATAAGAATACTACTTTATTCTGAATTCCCACGATATCAGGAGCAGAAACAGTCATAATGAACCTAACTAAAAAACCGGCGGTGAGGTTATCTGACAACACTCCAATTACATATTTATTCAGTTCCCTGTACAATTGCACAGTTTGCAAGAGTCAAGAGCTCGCTCTGAATAAAGCACCTGTACTTCTTACGACACGAACAGTAACAACCTGTTACTGTAGCATACATAGTCGGCGATCGACGGGGCTTTTGTCTGCAAAATCGCTGAAAATTTTGTCCTACTTTCTAGCTAAAGTGTGTTCAGCACACAGAATAGCAAGACTTTGCAGCATGCCCCCCCGAAACAAACCTGCTAAGAATTCTATATTAAGGAACGGTCGGGCTGAAAACGACGTCAGTGACTGACAACGTCATTGACTGGCCCCTCTCGAATAAAATTCTTTGGAGGCGCTTAGGGTAAACTGAGACTGGTACTTTCTTACCTCCGTGTCTCATTGACTAATAGTAAGTCAAGGCAGATTGTGTGATCTGGCTTTGATGAGGAAAGGAGCATTTTTATGTAATTTAACCGGAAAAGGCTGGATGTATCAATGTTTCGATGGAACTGTGTTTTTCGAACACAAGTGATACGTCACTTGCATTAAATAATTTATTGCACAATTCAAATTAAATGTGTTTCTTTTTAAAAGAAATTGTCGTTTGAAGTTGCAATATATTCTTTGATTTTTTTTCTAAGATGTACAATTTTGTCAGGCAACACTACGTAAGCCTATTAATTATGAGAACATTGTTATTTGAATGTTTTGATATTCTTCATAATAAAAATAAATGAGTATAGAAGTATGTTATGGTCCTTATGTATAATTTATATTTTATTTGTTGATATTTCGAAGCAAAAATAAATACAAATATTTTCCGTTTTAAAACATTTAATTTCTTAATGTTTTAACTTTCGTAAAATTGTGCCTATATATAATAAATTATTAGAAAGGGCGCACATATCAATCTTGTCATTGGCGCCATCTCGCACATATACGCAACTGCATTTTGCGCCATCGAATATCTGCAGCCTTAGCTACAGTGCAGGCTGGTCTTGCCTTAACCCCGTATCTTACCCATAAAAAGCAATAAGAGATAGACCCGGGCTGAACGAAAATACCACTCTGGCCTCGCGTAATCTGAAAAAGCATGCAGGCGTTTTGTTCCACACATTATAAGTAACAATAACCAAGTCTCAACGCCATAAAAAGAGAATGCTCATCGTCATTCACTTCAATTCTTTGCGTTCATTCTTCTATATCAGATGTCTCCAAACTACGGACCGCGGGCCAAATCCGGCCGGCGAATGCATTTTATAAATAATGAAAAATTAATTGACAAAAAACTTTTTCATTTGGTAGAATGTAGCATATCTCGAAACAATCACATTACATAAGATGTCCGACCCTCGCACTGTTGCGTAATAACTTATGAGGCCCTCGGATAAAAAAGTTTGGAAACTCCTGTTCTATGCAGATATTTTTTAGCGGCATACTAAAAACAACGTGCGTTGAACAAAAACAAAAATATAAACACAACTGCTTACAAAAATGCTGGAAATCGTCCTTACTCCCGAAATTTTGGGGGCCCTAAAATCGTGGGCTCTAGGGTTAAGCCTTTTTAGCCTAATGGTAAATCCGCGCCTGCATTGCGAATATCAATTTCGTGGATGCAAAAATCAACCAAATAACAAAATAACAAGATGATTATTTCTGATTGATTGGGACAGTTTTGTAACCACTGTTTCGTCCAAACTGTATTTCTAGGCAAGAATCTCCCCTTTCAGGGTAAATTTTTGTGTCACACATAGCCAGTTTTTGCATCGCATTTTGTTCAGTCTTATTCCACGTCTTACAGCTTTCATTTCACGTTTTACAGGTTTAATTCCACGTTTACAGACTTCACCGAAGGAAATAGATCTTTTACTGGCTCATCAAGTGAAAATGTTATACTAGCAATGTTTCAAACGTCTAGCATAACCAACGCTGTTGGAACAAAATAACCCAGCGTAAAGTACTGCAGGGTCATGTATGTCCCAGTACAAGAAAATCTAACAGAAATATAATGTAATCATCATAAAACACAAAAAGGGCTGCTTAGTTGCTCTCAATAGGAACTAGAAGCAATTATGCAGCTTCAACAAGAATATTTCGTTACTTTTACTTCCCAAATAACACAAAATTATCTCAACTCTAACAGAAACTTTACCCAGATGCTCTCAAAAACCTTCACACTGCAGTGCTCAGTCAAGCGTGACCAGCTTAAACGGATGAAAACAGATCAAATTCAACGCGAGTTACACCAGTAACACTGAACTGTCCCATCAAAACTTGATTTGAATGCAAAAAGGTGACAAACGTACTCTAATGCCAGTGTCTTGAGATCCAAATAACCCAACAGTAGCGCAAGGGTTAAAGGACAAAGTCAAGCAAATATACGACTCGCCAACGCTACACATGAGGCTAAATTCTAGCACTACCTATGTAACTCATGGTTCCGCTTCTTGTATGTTGTATGGCATGTTGTGGGTCCACTCACAGGCCCTGAGATTTCTGAGGACTGTGCTGTCCTACAGTTACTTGTTTAAGACGTATTCAAACCGATCTTTCAGCTATGTTGATGCTCTCCATGAGATTGCAAATTTGACTGCCATGGTTTCCGGTCGTGTAGCTCCAAAACAGATGTGTTGTAATGCTCTATCATGAGCAAAGAAAGTCTAGTTACAGTCGCGAATCTTTTGTTGTAAAAAATGTAAAATCGGTCTCGTCAATGTTTGTCTATCGTATATGCAGAATCACAGAATTGAAGCAATGCTCTTCCCTTTACACAGAAGCAAAAAAATTAGGGCACGACTTACACCGCATTCCTCTATTGTGATGCAACGTCGCAACGTATAATCAATTAATTAGAGTTTGTCAAACCGTTATTCTCTGAGTAATATACAGGACTGCAAATGAACCCGTGCAGCGAGAATATTGTGGTGTTGTTTCGTAAGCTCTAAACGTCAGCGAACTGCAACGAAGCTTTGTGACATGCAGATATTGAACCTGACAAATGTTCTCTTCTTCCTTCGAATTGCCGTATGTTTAATTCAGAAAATCAGTTCTAGTGTAAACTGTGAATTGATCAAAGCAGAGTTTCTAATCAGTGGTAGCATTTCGCCAAGGCTGTCGACCTTGCGCGAATTGTGCCACAATGTTTATTGACTTACAGTATTTATAGCAGCGATACAACAGTGTTCGTAATTCATACGCAAAATCAATAATAAAAAGTGTAATAAAAAAATCCTTTCATTCGGCATAAGCTGGCAATATCTGTGTAAATACACATGAATTCTCAGACTGACAAGGAATCAAACAACAAAATCAATCAACCAAACAACAGTTCATCTTTCAAATATTCAGGCCCTAGGGGTTTTCAACAACTGCAGACTACACCCCTGACTGCTAGTCCTATTTTTGTTCCAACCTCGCTCTAAAGTTTATCGGTCAAAAATCTGTTAAATCGGGGATCGGTAACCGGCAGGGGACAGGCATACTGAGTTGTATGTCAACTGATGCTGCATGGCAACAAATGGGTAACAGTCTGTTGATCAATCGGTCCCCACCGGAGCAAAAGAAACTAAGTGAGATTTTTTCAAGTTCAGCCACGGTTAAAGTAATTAGGGATTCCCATACACTTCATATTTATTCACCGCAAACTTGTCACAGTCGTAGTAACTAGCCTTAAAAAGATCCCTCATACTAAACTGGTTTATGCAAAGCAAAGCTTGCTGACGGCTGTTTTACAACATACTCATAGGGTGTGGGATACGGGGCAGCGTGAAAGCGAACTTGTGAGGATGATTTGTGCGCGGTTGACCACAAGTTAACGAGTGCGGTTCAAATGCATGCGATTAGATCGCATGAGTTGAGCATAGGTACTACTGTATTTGTGAAAGAATCACTTGAGTGTGATTTAAAAAAGTAGACTACACGCAAAGTTTCAAAATGTCAAGATTGCGCCATTATTCTAATCTAATGCAATGTCTTGGCCTTGGGTCTGCATGCAGCTGTTAGAAAAGTGTTTCGTCTTAGAAAATAGTTGCCAATGGTAATATGCGCTAAATATCGAGGATAATCCTTGGTTGTGTTTGTGCCTATTAAAGATAATTCTTGAGCGATGGATCGTGTTTGGATAATCCTTGTTGGACTTAACCGCTGAACCGCTGTTCGGAAGAAATTTACTCAACAATAACTTTTGTTGAATGATTTTAAAAATCCCATTAACCAAAGATCTTCAAATTTCGCTTCATGTCTTCTCAGAGTAAATTTCGAGAAGTTTTTTTTTGTCAGGACCACATGTTGTTGAAAAGCAGAAGTGGCACCTAGGCTCTGTGGAATTCGTAGAAAAGGCAAAACGATGATCAAGTTCGTCGAAGTACTTACTGAAAGCAGTGCGCTGCTGAAAGTACCCATCGACGGGATATAAGCATTCCACCGCACAAATGACTTACACCGGCTTTTCTAAACGTCACGTAACCCTGAAAATCATGAAGGAAATTTACATTTGTTTGTGTCACTGACTCCGAAGGGTTAAATATTTCACAGAAATTCGTGGAAATATATTTTAATCGACGAAATATAGCAATGAAAAATGTAGCAGAAACACAAACCTTAGTTGAATAAATTTTTCAGGCACTGTACATAATACGACAACCAGATAAAAAGAAACAAGAGAGTTTGGAAGAAACTAATCATAATAGCATATTTTCATTATAAAAACTATGGTAAGTCCGTACTACTCCAAACAAACATAGGTAAAAAAGTTTCAAAACATCTGGCACCCTTTTCTGCCGGTTCATCAGTTCAGGATGCATTTTTGCACTTGCATTGCTGTTTATTGATTGGTAAAACGGGCAGAATACACGCCTCTTCAGTCGGTAGACCGAATTTCAATTCCCGGCTGGGTAATACGAAAAGCGGAAGTGCTAAATAGCCTTATAATAAATACCACGGCCAAAGCAAACGATACAACTGACATCTTGCAAACGTTTCGATAACAACTGTTATCATCTTCAGTGCATAGCAATGTATTTATTATACGGCTGGGTAATACTTAAGACTTGAAAAACGATACTTGCGGCATTTCCAAACTTGTGCTTGGCGTTAATAGATGGGTGCAAAAAGATCACGCTCAGGGCTACCAGTGACTTGCCACCATTGCATTAATTACAAAAGCTTCCGCGTAGAAAATGCTACCTTTGTGGTGCAGGAAGGGTGTCATGTATAGCATAGAATGTTTTCAGTAGTAATTTATGGTTGGATTTATTTGTAAACAACCTGAAACCACTCTGACCTCCATTGTCATCGCTAGCCTAATGCTCTTGAAAAGGTTAAAGGTTTGCGTTAGATTCAGACGAATGCATATCTGCAAGTATTGACAGCGTTTTAACCATTCAGAAAGTTGTATTATAAATATTAAGAGAAACAATATAATTAAATGTTGGCTCACAAAACTTATATTTGAATAATAGCTGATGATGCCATGCCTACGTTAGTAGGCAAAATATATACTCTGTAAGATCTTAGTGTTTGATTCTTGTGAAAGAATTCCTTGTCGATAGACAGTGTTTCACAAAACAATCGAAATTCAACTTCACTCTGCACAAACTTAGACACCATTGCAACACATTTCATAGTTTCTTAAAAATTCTTAACCTAAAATATAGGTAAGAATCAGGAATACAGAAAACAAAAAGTAAGAAAAATGAACAGGAAAACATATCTAAATTGATTTCTGGCATTAGACAAAAACATTTATCATGCTCTCGTACTTCTTGAGATAATGCTAACAGGCACAAACAATTAAGAAACCCAACTCGAGAAAAACGGGTAACGTGAAATGGGATTTTTTTCCATACGCATCTCGTCTGGGCAAGGACAGCAGCGGAAAAATTTTGAAAGAAACCACTGCCAGCCAGCGGCGGATAATAACATTTGTAGAGATGGGAACGTCAGGAAAGAGCCGCACAGAGGTTTGTAAGACTTTACCACTCGGCCTGGCCTGTAGTTTGCTGTGTGACATGTGACAGAGAAATCAGAAAATCGCGCTTTTGCTGGAAAGGATTGCGATATTTTAAGAGGTGCGATGGTTGCTTGTGAGCGCTCGTGCCCTGGTTGCCTCTTGTCTTAATTCAGTCGACCATAGCAATACTTGCTGTACTTGTATCGTACAACACTCGCATAAATAGGAACTAGATACAAAGGCTAGATTTCACGTTTCAAAAATTACCATCCACGGCCACTGCTTAGCTATGGCATCTCTTCCACCGACAATTCTGCCACTAATCCATTGATTTTGGCCGCAGGTCTCGTTTAGGTCTTGTGTTGTGTTGTAGAAACAACACTCAAATTTGCGAGCTCCGTAGCGATAAACTGCCGGTGGAGAACAAGTGCCTAGAAAAACGAAGAAAAGAAAATAACATTTCTGGTTCGCAAAATACTGAGAGCGCAAATACACAGGACTAGTGCTCAGCCTTGGCCTTCACCTGGCAGCAAGGGAAATGCCGAAAGGCAACTAGAGCATAGCAGCAAACTACTGTATATAGCTTTTCAGTAGGCAAATTCATGCACTCTTATCATAACAAACTGCTTCCAAATCATTTTGATGAATATTTTATTCCACTCAGCTCAATTAATTATCACTCCACAAGACTAGCAACTTCTAGAAACCTGTTTTTACCTAGAGTTAACTCTTCCTCAGGAAAATGTTATCTTAAGTTTATTGGCCCAAAAGTATGGTCTTCAATACCAGACGATATTAAATTTTCAACCACCTTTACCTTTAAATGGAAACTTAAGAAGCACCTCGTACATGAAAAAAATTCCCAATTATGAACTTTAGCAACATTTCACCTGTCCAGAACCAAATACTGTGTATTCTAGTATTCTGTAACTCTGTTTCATTTTTTGTGTGTATTTAGTTTTTCGCATTTTCTGTGTGCATATTCTATGCTTACCGGCATGAAGTACACTTTTTGTTTTTTTCTGTTTTGCTTTGTTTTGTTTTGTACCTCATTAATTAGTTTTTGTAACTTTTTTACTTTTTTTATTACTATTTTTTAATTTCTTTGTATTGCTAAAAATACTCTAACCAAACCAAATTGAAATTCCTTCGTTTAAATTCGATCTACTCATCAATGTACATAGGCATGCGCTTTCACCTGTACATTTTCTTCACCATGTTCTGCGTTCATTCGTTTTTTGTTTTTTTTTTCATAATGCCTATTCGATCTCCAACTGTTGTTTCTCAACACTTGTCAAAAAGTGATAAACAGGGTTGGTTGACTAGATGACCGCCACAGTCTTTCGCCAATCCTATATGACACAGCGCCCCTCTTTGTTTACACTGATCAGCTATTGTGTCATTGTGTTTTCATTTGCTCTAATGTTCGCTGATGGTTGGTTTACTGCATGCGATGGCTTTCATGATGCTTCTGCTTCTTGGCTGAGTCATATGAAACTATAAACCATTACCATTTTAATCAGAATTCAATGCTGGCTTGACCTTGATGAGCTGCATCCGATACACTTGTGGCAGTTAAAACTTTCACAAGTTAATATCACAAAACTACAAATCTTTGATGGGTTAAAAATGAGGTTAATTGCAGCGAATTTCTGTACATGGTATTTTGCTTGAAGGATATGTACACTGGGTAATTACTAGATTTATAAGAAAGAATGGTAGGCTACCAGTTAAATTTTGCAGCTGATAGCAAAATGATTCAAAGAAGTAAGGGCTCTATATTATCTTTTTGAAATCTCTTAAAATTTGATTGAGGAATCCATATCTTTTTGGGCATCTTATCCATGTTACTTTTTGTCTGGGGCCCCTTGTCCTTTGAATATACAGTAGACAGGCTAATTATATTTAACCAAAAACTAATAGGCCTCCTTATCCTTTAACTAGGGAACCCTAGAATCTTGGTTGAGGACCCTTTACATTTTAAACTTGGGCCCCTTGTCCTTTGATGATACACAAAGCTATTTATGTTTCATCATTTCAGTTTGGTTTCTTATGTTCAGATTGAAAATCCAAATGTAATAAAACATATCATTAATAACAACGTAGATGAAAGTAAATTAAGTTTTATTGGGTAACCATTAGCATATAATAAAAATACAATCATCATGAAAATCTCATAAAATTTTGAAAGCGCGTAAACAAAAAATGGGAGTTCCAATGTACACACCCTTGCACACCCTGCACAGTCACTAAGACCACTACTGTGTCAACTGCGCTGAAGTAACACTGAATGTGTTCTACTCCCCTGTTTTAGCCGGTCTGGGACAGTTCGGCGCTGCCGTTTCGGCGACGGGACGTTTCGGCGATGATGGTCGCAAATGTTTTATGCGAAAAAAATGTGTGTTTCTGAAATACTTTAAAGGTTAGACTACAAAGGAAAGGATGTCTTCTTCATAAGGGTTTTTGTAGTCATCCTGATGGCCAGTGGCCAGTGTAGCTTCTCGTCCGTCAGGATTTTGGAAGAACTTAGTGCGACCGTGACCACGTGTGTAAAGAAATATGGCTTGTGACGTTTATTTTTGCTGGCTTGAGCCGTTTGTGAGTTTACACAAAAGTTAAGCCTGGACAGCATTTATTGCACAATGCATTTTGAGGACATGCTTGACTTAACGTTTTTTCAGACTCAAATCTGGAAAACCGTAGAATATCATTTTAGAATAGGTCTATTGCTGTGAATTGCGTTGAAATTGAAAGCGGTTTTAAAAGTCAAGCTCAAATTCGTGCTTTCGTTAAAATCTCAAGTGGGCTTCCGAAAAATTCCATTATCACCGAGAATTAAGCCTGAATAAAACACTGCCCTACTATTTAATTTTAAAGCATGTAGTAATACCCAATGTTTCAGCAATCTTTAACTGTGGCTACTTGCACTGAATCATTGAAAATTATTTCACGCAAATGGTAATCGATCGCTGCATAGTTCTGTTAGTGAGTGACGTCAAATAACTGTGTCAAGTATTTCCAGGAATAGCAAGTTGCCTATCCAAAATAATAAGGCACTCCTTTCCCTACTACGGATTTGTGATACGATCGACTATGGTAGTTTCTGTTCTTGACATATTGAGTCAATTCGCCTGCGATAATTGTAGTTAATAAAATTTGACATTATTTTGATACAACCAGCGTGGTGCGAAATAAACGTTCTTTTTCACAGAATGACCGAAGGGAGGGTTATCTGTGTGAGACAAGGCCAGACTGCAGTGGATTAGCAAACAACGAGCTGCATGTTTTTACTCGGCTCTGGCGTTTAACCAGTGCCCCCTTCACCAGTCACTCATCCCAATAGCATATCACTGCACCATAGCAGTATACAGAAGCCTCACAAATGGAGAGATGTCATACATTTAGGGTCATTAAAAGTCATAAAAGTGGTATTTTTTCTGTGCTTCAGGAAGCTATAAAACGATTTGTCAAGCAAAAATCGTACCCCTACGAAGTCTATAACAAAAGTTATAAAAAGTCGTATTTTCCATGTTAGGTCATAAAACCATATTTTGCATATTTTCGACATATTTCAATAAAGAAGTCATTTAAAATAATCTCAAAATATCAGGTGAAAATACTGTATCGCTAGCTCTAAGCTGCGTCCTGCGAATTGAACCCACTTGGGCACCCTACGAATGTTGGCGAAGACGTAGGTGAACCAGCTTATTTGAAATATAATGCACTGCCTAAAATGCATGTTCTTGCTGCCCCAAGGAAATAAAACAATGTTCATGCATGTTCTCATTTAACTTCAAACCAAATCATATGTTTTTTCATGTTTTGAGCTGTTTATTTTAGTAGGGTTTTAACAAAAGATGGGCCTACCATCTTTTATGCATCTCGTACTTTCGCTGGTAATACTTCTTTGTACAGTAGATATACATGTTCTAGCATTGGTCATATAAAGTCATATTTTCTGAAAAATAAAGTCATATTATCAAGTCTTTTTTGGTCATAAAAATGTCCGTAGGTATAACAGTCCGCGCCGCCGCGGAAAACGTGGTGCTTTTTAGTCTTCATAAAATCTTTGTTAGGAGTTGCAACATCCCCACGTATCACAGTCACGAGCCATCACCGCTTGCAGCACATAATTTCTGCTGCCAAATCAACAACAAAATTAGTTAAATATTTTAAGTACAAGTTAGATCTGAAACTAGACAAGTAATATATCTGAGGTTTGTTTATGCAGCTGAATGGCTTCAGTGGAGTTCGTGGTCTGATTGTAGCAAAAAGTGCCAAAATGGAAAACGCAGTAGAACAAGGAGCTGTTCCCAGACGAACTTATGCAACGGAATGTCAGAAGAAGAAAAAAGTTGCAACACGCATTCGTGCAGTAAGCTTTATTCCATCTCAGTGTGTAACGCACTGCTACAGCAAACCGTATAATAAACATTGAGTAGAATCAAGAGCTGTATCTGTCCCGAAAAGAGTGCATTTGCAATTGTGTAAAAGATTGGAATGGAATACAATCCTAGCTGTAGCGGAAACAACATTTCGCAAAATTACTATTCAGTGTTTTCGTATTTATGTGTCTGTGACCTGAGGCAGGGCCGGCCCTAGGAAGTGCGGGGCCCAATGCAAAACCTAGGCGAGGGGCCCTCTGAGCAATGGTGTTCTGACGTCAACCGTGGAACGAGCTTTTCAATGAAGATGTTTTAGCAAAATTATTATACGAATATCAAAAAGACGGTAATTTATTGGAGTTGATCTGTATGAACAGTTTATTTTATTTAAAGGGACATGGGTATAGCTCATGTGTCCCTACGTCCATGTTTCTAACTAATAGCATGCTACTGTGGTGGACATTAGACGGTGTACCGCTACCGCTCGTAATTAAGAAAGGAAGCTCTGCAATGGAGATCGGAGCGCAAGTGCAAAGTTACATCAGTCAAACGCAACTGACAAGCGAATTAAACTTCCCATGCAGTTACTTCACTCTTGTTAAGGCGCTTTCGATCGAAGAACAACAGATATGGAGAAAACTACTAACATTTACATCAACCGATTACCTTTCTAACTGATTACCCGTCTCGCTTTCGGTAACCACAAGCGCAGATGCGTCCTTGGTAACGTTTGGACGCACGATCAACTATCTGCTTTATGACGCAATACATGAAAAGAACCAGACTTCACAAAAGAGCAACCCGCCCAAAGTTTTCCAAAAGCCCAATTTTGTAGTTATTCTTAATGTATGGACTTGGGATGCAAGCTGTTCTTTATCAATTAGAAATGCAATGTACAAAGATTTTACAACTACCACGTCACAGGTGTAGAAACACTTATCAAAAGCAATATATCAGGGGTGGCCAAATCTGCTATATGTATGAGCCGCATATCGTAAAACCCAAGTTACAAAGAGCTGCAACATAAAAATCTAAAAACACGAATTGATTTGCAATGTACGCTTCTGTGACATCATAATCTTTTTGAACAACTTGCAAAAGTAATACTGCAGGGCACGCTAGCTACCACAGTACCATTTGACACTATTTCTACACTTTGCAATAGCAATAAAAAATAATGAACTAACATATCATATTTTGGAAAGCTCAAAGAGCCACATGCAAAGGTTCGAAGAACCGCGTGCGACTCGCGAGCCGCAGTTTGGCCACGCCTGCAATATATAGTACGCATGGTTGTTTGATGAAATAGAAGCCTATAACCGCCCAATATAATGATAAACTGGAACTGGTATGCTGGATAACATTCACAATTTTTTTGCCTTGCCTAGAACTGCAGGGTAGCTTTAAATGTTCTTTATAATCATGGATCTGGACTTTGAAGTAGTGTTTATTTTACTTATTTACTCTCGCAAATACGAAAGACAGTGAAAATTGGTGGCAAATGATGAAAGTACTTGCACGACCAACAAATACCGCCGAACAATTTTGTGGAAAAAGGATAGAAGGAATTTTAAAATGCGAACACTTCACAAAATTTTGCGCTGATTTGTATGAGATATTTGGCTTCCACTGATTCAACCTCTCATCTTTTGTCATTTGCTTCATTTGGTAGAGATAATTTTATTTTGACAAAATATCAAAATACGTAATCTATGTTAAAATCTGCCATGAAAAAAACTGCAAGTCTTTATCGCAACCCAAAAATTTGAAACGGGCCTTATTTTGAAACCTGAACCCGGCCCGAACCCGAAACAACAAGCCAGAACCTGACATTTATTTTTAAATCCCGATTTAGGCGCGAAAGCTAAATTTACCGAGCGATTCAAGATTTTCGCAACTGCGGGGTATCGGTGACGTGGCAAAGTAAACGTGATTGAATAATTCACGATTAAACGTTTTTATTGAAGATGTAATCAACTCGATTGCTTCAACAGTAACTGGTGACAAGAGCATGCGTCATTTCAAAAAAAATTTATGCGGCGTAACCGTCGTCAGAAAGTCTTCAATAGGGGCCTTCACGTTTGTGCAGGAGGGCTTGATATTGAAAGTTTGATGAAAGCTCCAATGCTTTATAGTGTTTCATATTTCAATTTGGGGGTTGGTGCTTTGTTTGGGGGGCTCAGCCCACCAAAGGCCCCGCGGCGTGTGGCGACAGGACTGGTATGCAGGCCCGAAACATTTTGATAAACTTAATCCCGAATCGGGGCCGACGTGAAAAGCCCGGCCCTACTTGCAACTCTGCCGTAGTCAACCAAAAACTTTCCATAACAGAATAGGGTTGCCAGATGCGTTTTGTAAAAATACCGGCCATTTTGTCAAGAGTGACAAATTTAGGCTGCATTCGTAAACACATATTTTAATGGAACTGGATTCTCGAAAAACATTCAAAAATTTTTTTTTGACATTTCCATTCATTTTTTGTGTTATTTCTTTACAATTTCATGAAACATCCACTATGGTTGCTTTGAAAAATTTTCAAACATTGTACAATCGTACGCTTTGTGAGCATAGTCTGTAGCCCTATGCTAAGCATTAGCAAACTAATCCTTTTTTTCATTAAAAATGAAAACCGATGATAACTGCAGTGTTTAATGTGAACGGAGGCGTTTTCTTAAACTCTAAAAAATTATGCACTTTTCTGCAAATTAATGCAAAAATTAACGCAAATTTCAACTTTACGTGTTGCATATCAATATCTGAAGTGAACTTCTTACCGTACAATTTGATGGCATTTGCTTTTATGGTAGTATTACCTGTATGAACACCACAGAACAACTAATATTTTTGCGTGCTACATTTACTTCAGTATGCAATAAACATTTTCTAGATCACCTGAAACTCTTCAAATATTTTCTCTCTGCTTTCTGGACCACTAAGAATGGCTAAGAGATGAACACCCAGTTGATTCGCTGGCCTGTACTTGTGCCAGTTACAGTCCTCTGACGAAATAATGTGTCTGTTCAATGCAGATCGCGTGATTGCAAAATTCTCGCTGGTCTCCACAATGTCACTGTTGTCTTGTTCATTTCTATGGTTTTCCTGCATTCTGCAGTTACTGCAAATTATTTATTTTCAAAATAGCGGATTCAAGCACCGATTTAATTATCAAAATACCGGCTTCTTACCCGGCCTTTGCTAAATTCGCAATAAAATACCGGCCGGCCCGGTGAAATACCGGCCCTCTGGCAACCTTTTAACAGAAAGATCATTCGAGAACTGATCAACATTGCGTTGGCAGAACTTTCATCAAAGTTAATACGACATACACTCGTCTTGACCTGCTCACTGCGAGTTAAATCGCTACATACTTCGCTTGCAATAGCTTTAGGTCTACAGTAGTCTTAACTGGCATTAGTAACAGCCAAGCTCCATCCGTAAAGAGTGGGACATAGTGGATCGCAGATAACACCCTATAGCAGGGTTTTCAAAACTACAGCGCGCGGGCTAAATCCGTCCCGCAAAGCATTTCATCCGGCCCGCGAAGAGATATTGTCAATAATGCAAAAATAATATATATAAAAATAATATATACGACGAAGCATTTGTTGATTTGGTAGAATGCAACATACCCCGAAACAATCTCATTACGTAAAATGTCCGGTCCTTGAAGTGTTGTGTAATAGGTTATGTGGACCTCTGACAAAAATTTTGGAGACCCCTGCCCTTTAGCATGAGAATTGAACACTTCTGATACCGTTCGGCAGAAGAGGAAATTCATCTTCGTTCAAACGAGATAATTGTTTGCTAACAATGATATTTATTAGCCGTTTCTACTGAATTTGAGTTCAAGGAGTATCTGGCAAATATGTACAACCTGCCCAAACACCATGGCGCGGAGCCTCCAGAGCAATGCAGCTGCATCGGCTTAAGGCCGGCCCTGGCCAGGGGTGTAATGGGGCGGTAACGCGTGGCAACAATGTTCCCACACTTTTTCATGTTTTTGTTTGTAGCGTAATGTAAATGAAGAAGCTATTAAATACTGATGTAAAAATGAGTTTGAAGTGTTGTTGAAAATGGTAAGATGTTTGGGTGCGTTCCCATGCTCCCGTTCTAGCGCTACACCTAGGGCTGTAAATATTACCTATAACCACCCTTTAAACTTTGTAGAAAAAATGCGGAAATCTCTAAAATGCTGTTTTGTCGCTTACGACAAAAACAACTACATATCTGGTAAATCCCCATTAAAAGACTGTGGATGCAACCATGGTGTTGGGCAATGTTGCACTCATCAGGGGCCAGTGCTTTACTCTAAAAAATTCCAAACACATTAGATAATCTCTTAAATATTTATCAAGGGCTAAAATGAAAAAAAATTTCATTACGTTGGTTTTGTACTGCCAATGAAGGTTTCACGAATTGTCACCTTCGCTTTTCCTACGCCGTGGGCCATGCGGATATTATAATGTATGAATGCTGTAACTGTAGCTAATCGTGGTCTGTACCGCACGTGAAGCATTTCGTCCAGTATCACCGAGCTTGAAGCTAGAAGTCACAAGCATTTGTTTTTCATAAGGCCTGTACAATCCTGTACCAACCCCACTCTAACAACATGAGAGGCACATGCCCTAATACTGCACCACTCAGCACACCAATGAGTTGATAACGTTTATTTATTTATTTGCAAAATGTTATTTATGTAATTTTTAGTTATTTATTTACTGCAGTCCTACCTATCAGGTAGGTCGCAATTCGTACGTTTCGGAGATTTTTGTTATGATCATTTACATACAAACTGTGGTGTGCCTCAAGGATCCGCACTTGGTCCGCTACATTTTTAGTATATGTTAATTACATTGGCACATATGTCATTAATGCACCTATTTGCTGATGATACTATACTGTACTTTTCTGTTCTTTTAAACATCCCATTGCAATACATACTCCGTTATCCAATGATTTACGTCAGTTGGAGATGTGGTCCGATTTGTAAGTGTTAATTTTAATGCAGCGAAAACCCAAGTTCTTACCAATACAAATAATTCATCTCTTCATCTTCCATTCCGATTCTGCAACCAAGCACTAACTGAAACTGTTTCTCAAAAGCATCTAAGGCTTATTTTTCATCGGTTTTGCTTGGAATTTGCACATCTCAACCTTGCATCACAGAAATATGTCAATAATTAACGCGTTGAAAAATATTAAGAACTTCCTTCCCAGGTATTCACTTCTTGAACTTTATCGTGCATGTTTTGCCCACCCCTGATTATGGTGATTTTATGAGCAACGCAAACATTTGCGGGAGGTTCCGTTGCAGCAAAAAGGTTGAAAAACACTGTCTTACGCCACTGTTTGTCCGTCGTCCGGTTCACATTCTTAAAGCTTTCCGTACCATGATTTTTGGACCATGCCAATCCTTCATATATGCCCCTGCTCCCAAATGTTTTAAAAATCTTTCCGACTACTCTTCACGTTTAGATGTGAATGTTCAGCTACCCTCCTGTAAGACACATTCCGTACATAATTATTTTTTCCATAAAGGCTCAAAACTCTGGAACTCTCTACCCATCGCCCTTCATAGTTTAAGTTCGCGCCAATTCTGCTCCAAAGTCTCAGATTTATGCCTTACCAAAGAAACTACTGTTTGGCATTTGCACGGTTGCAATACAAACGCAACTGCCATCTTGTGTATGCTTCGTTTAGGACATAGTAAATTGAATATAGATGACCACTGCAATCAGATCTGTCAATGTGGTGCTATTAAAACTGAAGTTGAAATATTTTTTGAATGTCCTCCCACCTATACATCACACCAAATGTTGATCACAAATGTTTCTAGGATTCTTGTTAAAGAAAATAGATTTCCCCCCTCTGAATTTACTACACTAAATTGCACTGAACTAATCAAAATACTTCTTCGGACATCCTGAACTATCTAAAAATCCGTCCTTATGCCTGTATAAGCAGACGTATTTGTTTTTGTCAAAGCACCCACCTTTTAATATAGCTTCATCATCTCCGGTACCATATTTTCTGTTTGTAATGTTGTGTGTGTACGTGCGTCCCTATTTTTTTTAACCTTTGCGTTGCCAGTGACTTCTTCAGGCCTTGGCCTGTCATCATCGGCTGTTTGCAAATAAATTAATAAATATTATCAACGACACCAATGAGTATAGGAAACAAAAAAGGGAACATTTAACCTTTGTTCGTTACTTTTGTCCGGAAAGCTTGTTTAAGTGATGGAGAATGCTGAAAAGCAAACTGACAAATCGTTGGCCTGCCAAAGCCTAATGTCAAACAGCATTTGAAAACCGCGTGGTTGATTTCATTAGCAAGTAGATCGTTTCTGCATGCAAGCTACATTGCAAATTGCGAATCTTACTATCGATTTCCTTCAAAGCATTAAATGTTTGGACCAGCCAAGGACAAAAACCTGTTTGGATTCCAAACCTTGTACAGGCAAATAGACGATTCCATAGTGAATAGTATGAGCAAAATTCTTTGTTTAAAAATCACGCCGGTGGAGCTAGCTTCCTAAATGCTTGCGGTGGAAGTTCCGCAAGCACAAGCAATTGCAACACACAACCTTGTGGTGAATGTGTAATAATGCTGCTTGAATTTTCTAAACAGTAAAACGAAGTTGGTAATAAAAGTGCGAAATGAATGAAACGCAAAAGTTTGCAAAGCCAGGTATTAATCTTCATTTTGACTAGCGGGATAGTGATCTGATATCTGCGATTGTTTATAGCATGTGCGGTCAGGCAGCGTTAATCGGAACGTTTGCATAGTGCTTGAACGCCCGCTGTATAATCGATTAGTGCGATAACATGTGAAAGAAATGAGTTAAAATACAATCCTGTTGGTATCTAATCACTCATCTGGTGTGTGCAACCAGACTGGAATATGTGGAGTGCATGGCCTTCTTGCGCCAAACCATGTGATGGTGGTGATCAAACAAGGACAAGAACCTGTCCAGAACCCGGCGCTTGCAGTGGAGAACCCACAGATACAAAAACCTGCAACACCCATTCATGTGGTAAGAGTGCTTAACTGCTTTCGCCATACATATTGTTTCGCCACAATGAAATGTTGACCGGCTTGATCAGGGGTTCCAGTACAAATAAATAAGATTGTCGACCTATTGATACATGTTTCACTTCTTACTCAATTGTTCATAAACGTTTTCGCATATCCTGGAAACTGTGCTGAATTCTTGATTGTAAACCATTGCAGACTACAGGTGACTAGTAACGCCCGTTTCAATTTGTTCCACTGGTTTGTAGAATAAACTCCACCATTTCCAGTGACTGGTTCCTATGATTTCAAAACGAAACTAATTTAAAATTTAATTTTGTAGGGCCGAGTGTTGCAAACAAATACACTTTGTTGTGCTGCCTATTCGTCTTACCACTGCCATGGTTCGCAAGTAATCAGACTTGTCAACACGCGCTCGAAGTTGACTCAGTTACGAATTTTGACAATAGGTCTCAGACATGAACAGGTCCAACTTGGTTGCATTCGAATCCCGGTTGGCCTCAGATTGCTCCATAACAGCCAACACGAAACGTGGTTAGATGTGAGGAAAACGTGTTAAAAAGATACGATAAGCGCCATGCATGCAGGAATATCGATACTACCTGCTTGGCTAAGCAACACTTGAATCGTTACTCACTTGTGCTAGTAATCCTGATGCTAATTAAGATCTTATGCCAATTAAGCTCAGTGGAATTCCTGGAGTTCGTGGACCGCCTGTAACAAAGCATGTAATGGCGGAAAAAGTACAAGAACACGAACCTGCTCGCAACTGAATTCTTGCAGCGGCGACGCAGAGGAAGAAAGAGATTGCAACATTCAATTATGTAGTGAGTTGATATGAAAAGTTAAATGTGGCTTTATACGCTACGGATATCACACTTGCAAGCTAGCTAATATGAAAAACAAGGGACCTTTACTATGGGCGTCCGCAGAAATTTTTTCAGAGGGGCGACGTCGACATTTTGTTTATCCTTCTCAGATTGCTGGCAGTGCAATGCAAACGGACGTTCACAAAAGGCTTTACCCTTTCTCAGGGCCGCAGCCAGCTGATATTTTCCGGGTGGAAATTACCCGGGTGCCCCCTGGTTACGACCCTGCCCTTTCTACACCACAAAGTATATGCCCCTTGTTACAAAATAGTCACAAAGAAGCGTTTCGTTGTCAGCAATGCTTGCTGCTTTTCACACTGTATGAACTAGCTGGCTCACCGCTATACCAGCAGTCACTGTCTCGCTCCAATATTTGCTTTCAACAGTCACATGCGGCAAAACGCCTATTCCGTAACTTGAAGTGAACCTTTTGAAGATTTACTCAAATGTTATTGTTACGCATCAAAGACCAACAGGACAACAATGACAACAGAACAGTAAACCTGGCTCTTGTGCAGTGCGAGTGTCATACCGACAAATATACTGTCATTGCAAGAATTAAATCAGTTAATCGGAATTTAACTGCTGATTTCAGGTTCTCTAAAAATTTTTGGTGCTTAGTCAGAATTTCATAGGGAGGCAAATGCCCGTTTCCCCCCTTACGAACGCCCATGACCTTTACCAGTTACAAGCAAATTATGTTGCCGCTTTAGTTGATGTTCTATCGCGATGTTTCTCTTTTACTTGACGGTCTACCACCGGACCAGTCTGTAAAACATTCCACTTACTACAGTACTACAATCCACAAAATTAACAATAAAAGCCGCATTAAATTAAAGCCACATTCATCCCTAAACATGTCGCAAATCTAAATAGTAAACGTCCCATACAATAAAGCAACTTTTTAACGTAAAAAGTAAAAGCATATCAAAACATTGGCCATGAGAAGGACTGTCGGTGTTTCGGTGGTTGCAGTTGTCAACTCTCAGTTGCAGTTGACGGTATTGATATTATTGTTGCCGCCCCTATTCTCGTAATGGAAAAATGGGATCTCTTGCCGCATGTAGAACGTGTTGTCGGGAAACCTTTCGGAAATCTAAATGCCGCTCCGAAATCTCTTCTGTCATCGGGCTTCCTGCTTCATTTCATAACTGCGTAGCACTTGTGACAATGATCAGCATTATTCGGAGCCTCTAGGAGGCTATGACCAACCAAGTAGTTTGCTGTTTCTTCTTCCGTAGGCATGACGGTGTTGCAAAAATTTATACTTCCTAAAATAATGTATTTAAAACCGTTAGCATTATCAGCAGCTAACATTAGGTGTGCTTCATCCATAATTTCCCTTAAATATACTCATTTGTATAATAAACTGTAGCGGTAGAATCTCCATTAAATGCAACCTGAAACTTAGAAAATTGCGTTTTGTTTGTTGCCCAAAGCACGCTGGATACATCTACAATATTTCTCTTGACCATAAATGTTGGCAGAAAAAACTGAACTGGAGTTCAGTGGGCCGATTAACAATTGGGTCACGAATATCTGTAAACTGAAAAAGACGATTGTAATTTTTCAGTAAGCACACAGAAGCTATGTTCAACTAAAAATGGAATACGTAATCAATTTTTAACGGTATCATTTTCGAAGTAGTTTTTGTACGTACTGAATGCCAAATGAAATATAGTTAAACCGTTGGAGTTTCAGACCCTGCAAAGAGAATCCGTTGTGCCTCTTTTTACTGCAAATACCTCTTTACTGCAGTCTCCTTTTACTGCAAAGCCTCTTTTTACTGCAAATACCTCTTTTACTGCCCTCTTTTATTGCAGTGCCTCTTTTTACTGCATTTCTTAACTCTTTTCATTTCAATGCATGAATCGGAACCTGGCATTTCGCTGTGCAGTAGTCGCTCACTTCCTGACTTACCAAACTGCACTCAACAGAATGGTCGAACTGAAAAAGCCAAATACACTCCCAGTTTTGCGCTGAAATAATGATGAGCAATTTTTATAAAAATGAAAGATAATTCAAGATAATATATCTGACGCTGGCATTATAAATAAACAAAACAGCTTTCATGTTTAATGCACATGCATTTTTTTAACTACCTTTTCCTGTCAGTTTAATTTCCTCCCAGAGAAAATCAACGTAATCATGGCTGCACAACCGGGGCTTTATATTTGTGATGTGTTGTGCAGATGTTTTACTACAAAGCGGGAAGGTTTGAATGTAATAAGCCGAAATATTTCATCAAAGTTTCCAAAAATTTTCTTTAAGACAAAAACCTTTTTGGTTGTTTCCTGCAAAACAGAATGGAGTGCATGGAATCAGTGGACTGATTGTCCCACATCATGCGGTGGAGGAGAACAAACAAGGATGCGAACTTGTCCAGAGTCCAACGGGTGCAGTGGTGATTCAGTCACGAAAAGGCCTTGCAACATTCAAGCGTGTCGTAAGTGGAATAATAAAACTCAAAACTTAGCGTAGGAAACGCAACATGAGCTTTAAATCCACAGGATTTAAATCACCAATTTTGTCATAAGTTTACCCTTACATAATTTAGCGAAAATTTATTTTTGAAAAACAAAAATGAGGAATGCGATCAGGCCCGCAACCAGGGGAGCAACTGGGAAATTCTCCCCGAAATTGTCAAAAACATATTTAGTAGTTCAAGTTACAATAATTTTGCCCCCTTCGAAAGTATCAGCTGGTTGCGGCCTTGAATGCGATGAAGCAGCGAAATTGATTTGTAATAATTTTTTATTCTCCCGCATAATTATTGTTTCACAAATACTTTCTCACAATACAAAAAAAATATTTATCATGTTTACTGTTGCTTCTGTGGAATGCTTGTCATCCGAACATGCAAATCAGTCGTGTAAAATGATCATCACTACAGTATAATACGCTTTCCGTTTTTATCTCTACATGACAGTTCACAGAAAAATTGTTCGTTCGAAATTGCTAATTTATTATATTTGCCAAATTTCGCAACATTTTTTAACATTAAGTACAAGTGTCAGTTACAAGACAAAACAGCTGCAGGTTTTGAATTCGTACGGTGGAACAAAACGTTTGGTGCTGTTTTCGACTTGCCAACCAGCAGCCATGTGGGATTCTATGCCTTCTCAAACCAAATCATGTCCCTTTTCTGTGATCGAGGTCATCTTCCAGTAAACACAACCAACCTTTGGCAAGCTCACTTTTCATCTGCGGATTTAGGCTGTCCTAAAGCACAAGCCTTTCTCCATTCTCACTCGCCCCCTCAAAGACGCTGCTGCGCATTGTGGGGCTTTGGTTGGGAATAACTAGTAGAAAGGTCATCTTGTTGGTTGCGTTGAGCTGATTTGGCGAAAATTAAGAATTTCAAAGACAAGAAAAAAACATAGCAATAGCAAAAACGCCAGGGCACCGAAAAAAACGGAAGGTTATCGAGTCGTTGCCCCTTGACTGGTTGATAAAAATGTATAGCAAGCCAAATTTAAATCGAATCGTATAGCCTATGTGGGAAAGAGATGCCAGATGATCAACACAGTTGCGCAGGGAGTGCTGGGTCGCAATCGGTCTCTCTCGGTGGAACAGGTGCTCTGATCCGCAAGGATCTGGGCGTGGCAGAGAAAGTATAAACCCAGCGAAAATGAAACTGCCCGGGTTGTCATAACCCTTTCGCATCTGGCAAGCTCTACAAATGTTTGCAGCGGTTGTAGGATGAGCATGAGTCATCCAATGCTGCCATCATATTGTTGGAATGGAGAGGCTGGAAGCTCCTGGGGTCGGGTATTCTGAAAGTCCCGTGTTCGAACTTCATCCACCACCAGAAGTGATCTGCTGAGTCCAACGCGCTGCTGCTGCTCCTGCAAAACAAAATCCATCTTGCGACCCGCGAAAGCTTGTCTTGCGGCCCGTGAGAGCTTTCTCAATTGTAGAAAACGTTGCAAAAGCTCGACCTCGAATATGTACTTGTCGTTAAATAATCTCTTACATACTACAACGAAATCCCTTCATCGAAATGAAATAGATATTTGCGGCCCGCGGTAGATTTATGTTGATGGTAATTTGGCCCTTCCAGCTTTCTGAGTTGTGCAGTCCTGCCCAACAGCTTCAAAGATACGAAAAAGTTTTTGAGGCCGTTTATAAAATTTTAGACGTTGTGTTAAGACAATAGGACTTAAATACGACGTTACAACAACACGGATTCTCAACACATGTGCCTAGCTCAGGTTAGCCGAACAACCGACATTTTAGAGGTTTCTTTACTGTTCCGATCATCAATTTGTCCTGCTTTTTCAAGTTTTGCACCGCAACACTTCAACACCCACTTTAGCGTTTTCCGCTGTTAGCTTTTCAAATACCATATATTTCATGCTTGCTGTTATGTTTTTTCTATATACATGCATTTCCTTTTTCCTTTGCAGACTACGAAATGCAGGTTGTTTTCTACGTTGTACGTTGGCATAGTAGAATATTTGATTAGAAGTTTAAATTTCATTTAATTTCAAAGATTTCTTTACGTCTTCCATTTCACCGCACAGTGATCGACACACTAATCCCTTAGTTTGTATTCTGAGAGAAATGTTTCTTGTTAATATCTGTGTCATATGATGAAAGGGAATTTGAACGTACAAAATCCCAAATTGCCGAATAGCTTATAGCACCGGTTCCCAAAGTATGGGTCGCGTAGGGTGAAAAAATGGGTCGCGCCAAGGTGATTCAAATCTGTCAAAATGCACTTTTTCCTTTCATTTTTTAAGTTCTTGAAATTCCATCATAGACTGAATTATTGCATCATACCCATTTCATTTGGCTTCGTCTTACTAAAACTGGATTATTGCATCGTAAGTATAGATTTCCAAAAGTTTTGATGGCAGCACAGCTCAGTGTTGCCACTCGGAGGAAAAATCCCTACGGTAGGGATTTTTAGGCTTTTGTAGGGAGTAGGGAATCCCTGCGGGAAAAATCACCATTTTGTAGGATCTGTAGGGATTTTTGTGTTTATAATTTTTATCGCTTTGTTTCTACGTTTGTGATACTTCACGGACGTGTTTGGTCAACAATTTATTATTCGTGCGCTTGCAAAACGCACTGGAAAATGCGTTTTTACCAGTTTAGAAGGCAATAAATCGTAGTGGTACTGGGTTATTTTTGACGCAAGGACTGCAGTCTGGCCAAGGTTTCTTGTGGCTAGAATTGCATTCTGAGTGAAAGTCAAGGCTTAGCCTGAAGGTGTAGCCCAGTCTATTCCAAATTGCAAAGACTGCAGTACAAGTACAATACTGTACAGTGAAAAGTACAGTTGTTATGCAATGTGTTTATAACTGCATTACCTCAAAGCACTGCTGAGGTTGAAAGAACTTTCTTCCACTTGAATAACAACAAAAACAAGCTGAGCGATTTTCTGGCTGTGTGCACTTTGGAAGCAATAATTAAGTCTAGTGAGAATTTTCCAGGTGACTTTGAAAGACTTACGCATTTACATGGGAAAGCAAGGAAAATATATTTTGAAAAATTTGAAAATTCTGAAGCTGTTGGTGCTATCACTGTTGAGACCTTGTCACCTTTTCTTTGTGATTGTGAATTGCAACCAGCTGGAGAGTTGCAAGGGATTATGCTTAATATTTATTGCCAAAGGTGCTGGCTAATCTTAGAAGATATTAAGACAATTTTTTTTAATAACGTGTGGTTATGCAGATGCAGTGGTGATTTCTGTAAGTGTAATGATGCTTGTTTTACACATGTTATTCTGATCTTGCACTCTTAATTATGCAACGTATATAGTATGTTGTACTTCAGGGCCAGATGTTGTAGCTAAAGATGATTGCAGATTGCGTTTGTTGTTTCAGATTGTGTAGGGAAATCTAGGGATTTTTCATTCTTTTCGTAGGGGAAACTTGTTAATGTAGAGTGGCAACACTGGCACAGCTACTAGTACTAGCCGTAACCAGGGGCGGATCCGGGGGGGACGATTGGGGTGATCGCCCCCCTAAAACCTACGAAAGTAACTTTTTTCACCAGGATTTTGTACTATTCGGAAAGGCACTTGACTGCCAACTGAAGCTTGACTGCCAAATATTACTGAAATCGCCCCCCCTAAACTTACGGGCTGGATCCGCCCCTGGCCGTAACTAGCCAACTAGCTGCTAAGTTAAGCTTCGTTGATTACGGAAGTATTTTGGAGCTGAATAGTTCAGTAAATAGGTCAGTGGAGTATCAGAGTTGATAGTAAGAAAATTTAGCAATGTAGTAGTGGAGTAGTTGGAAACATTTTCGCTTCCTAAGCACGTAAAATACATTTTTTCGATGTGTTAGGCTTGGGTCGTGAGATGTTCATTGAACTCAGATTTGGGTCGCGCTTAAAAAAGTTTGGGAACCACTGGCTTATAGCTTTATTTAAACCCAATCTTACGAAGAAGTTCAAGAGACAAATATTGGGGAAATGACATGTAATTACCAATTCTCGCAACGCCGCGAATGTAAAACATTTTTTCTGAGCAGCTCATTTTAGTACTGTAAGAAAAACATCCTAGCGTTGCAAGATTGTGTTTTTGTGCATTTGCTATCTTGGGACCTGCTATAATAGCTACATGTTTGGCCGCAACTTTGTAAATACAACTACACGCACGTTAAAGACATGCACGTTCCACCACATTTGCTGCTATGACATGGAGGCCGTAACGTATAACGCAGAAGTAAAACTTTGCTGTGCATACTGCATCATCATCAGATGCTCTCATTTTGCTTTCTAAGTAGATGCGTTTGATTTTAGATTTTGCTCTTGAGTTAACTTTTGAATCGAATAGCTTACTTAATCCTAGTGAAACCTTCCATTATTGTATATGGCAAAGTCTCCAAGTCTTTCACTTTTTGATGTTCTTACTGATCCACTTTTGTGAATTTACCCTCTTTCTATGTTTCAAGCTGGGGAGTGGAGTGATTTCGGAGATTGGTCAGCTTGTAGCGCAGAATGTGGACCTGGAAATCAAACAAAGACGCGAACGTGCAGCGTACCCGGAACTTGCTTTGGCGAAAGTACGGTTGGTCGACAGTGTACGGAGCCACCTTGCGTTGGTACGTGGCATTTCTATTGCGTAAAATCCTCAAACCTATGCATGCTTTTGTGAAAGAAGCTTACTAAATAAAATCGTGTTTAGCGTTTGGAGACATTAGGTTTCCATGTTATTAACCACAGAGCACTTTTGATGTACAGTGCCTGTCGGTCAATGGAGTTCGTGTTCCAGATCGTGCGGTCCGGGAACAAAAACAAGAAGACTTTCAGATGGATCAACCGAATACGAGGACTGCGAAGATGCTGCTTGTGCTACCAGTAAGTTCTCGGTTAAAGTTTGCTTTGAGGAAAATGTGATCGGCCGCACTTTCATACCTATTGCGCTAGAGCCCTTTGTAACCAACACTTATTCAGCGATAATGCAACCACAAGTTTTTCTTTAACAAATTTTTGAGGCGCGAAATGTCTATAATTTACCAAAAAATTCTAAACATCAAAATGCAGCTTAGAATTAGAGTTGGACGCATTTCAAGAGATGTCTAGTTTTCTCTTCTAGTGAAAGAACTCTGTCGTTAGTAAATAGCAACTGCACCTTTGTTTTCATGTAAATTCAAATCATGAAGTTGTTTCATTTTGTTTCCATATTTTGCAAACAAATGAAAATGCGAGTGAAACGTCAGGTTATAAAATAGTCAATTGATTTCGAAATAGACAGGTTGAATATACAATACTTAGGGACTTAATACAGAACTATTGTATTCAGACATATGCCATTTCATGTTGGTAATGGTTTATTGTTTCATATGACTCAGCCAACAAGCAGAAGCACCATAAAAGCCATCGCATGCAGTAAACCAACCATTAGCAAACATTAGAGCAAATGAAAACACAATGGCACAATAGCTGATCAGTGTAAACAAAGAGGGGCGCTGTGTCATATAGGATTGGCGAAAGACTGTGGCGGTCATCTAGTCAACCAACCCCGTTTATCACTTTTTGACAAGTGTTGAGAAACAACAGTTGGAGATCGAATAGGA
>Ga0210059_1000871_pt1 | contig 42605 bp, 32 predicted proteins | sample Ectturendosymbi2_FD_188042 | JGI IMG/M metagenome (GOLD analysis project Ga0210059, IMG submission 188042) | Ecteinascidia turbinata endosymbiont from Florida, USA - Sample 2 (SPAdes) (version 2) | ecosystem: Host-associated > Tunicates > Ascidians > Unclassified | place: Key West, Florida... | reverse complement strand
ATGAAGTTTCAATTTTCCAAAAAATTTCGAACAGTTTATGATTTTACACAAAATTTCTGTTTTTTTTAACTGGATTGTTATGCTTTTCCAGTAAAAGTTTGTATCCTGAATCAATTACAGCTGCAATGTTCACCTTACCAAAATATTGAAGGTCTTCACTTGAATGCTTACTGTATAGGCTTGCCAGATTTCTCATGCTTCAAAATTTTCACATTTCAATGTTTCAAATCAGTCACATCTTTTGTTGTCCACGAATGATATCCACCAACTACTGCCGTACATCTTCAAACGCCAAATTTAGACAGCTCATCAGCTTAACCTACTGTTGCAAGCTGCACTGGTGGAGATAAACAAAGAAGGGCTGTATTTTCGCAGCCCGAGAATGGCGATCAGATTTGAATCTGGTGCCGCCAATATCGCCAAAGTACTAGCAAAAGCATTGTTAAACTTAATTATAAAATTCAATATCCAAGAAAATCAGGTAGTAGAAAACAGTGAAATCATATATCCTCCGTTTTTTCTTTAAAAATTCATCGTCAAATTATCAAAAACGCTTTGCGATAGGCGGATACACCACCATGTTTTTTGTAGCCAATTGTTTGGTTTCTTTCCTTTAGGGCTGTGCCGAAGACAGCCCCAAAATCGCCAAATTCATCGGCAAGTATGTTGAAAAGGCCATCGCATAAGCGGCATCGTTGAAAATGAGCGAAACAATGTTTTTTTGGATTCCTAGGAAACGTTGAGCCTAAATAGTGTCGGAAGTACCGAAAATGATTGTGTTGTGAAATTTTCGTAACTAACTCCAAACTTAAGGCGAGTTTGGCCCTTTGGCGGAATCTTTTGCCTTAGATTTTTCAGGGAGGGCTGCAGCCCGGCAGCCCGTCTAGACGAGCCGCCCCTGAGTAGGTATATGATATCCATTGCTTTTGTAGCTGTGTAATCATGCTATTAGCAGCCAGAGTATGATTCAGATATGATACCAATGCAGACCTAAGCGTGAAATGCACGGCACGCCATTGTACAGTAAAGTAGGATTTTTATTAAAAAACATTAGGCTTACTATCAAGGTTTGCTAGATTACTGGCAAATTTCACTGGGAACCATTACTTTTACTAGCAGCAGTATAGCATGGAAGTGATAATAATAAATCGGTAGCGAATTTGCATGTCGGTACATTTTCAGCAGGGTATAAAAATGCAATGTAAAGAAATGTGGATTTTTCTGGAAGTTTTCGTATGGGGGAAACAAATTTTATGTTTTCAACACGGTACCCAGTCTTCTTTTCTCCTAATCTTTGCAGGTTAAATTGTGGTTTACTTTACGATTTATCGCAGATTATTATGTGTGCAAAGGATAAGAAATCAGACGTTTTCAGCTATTTTAAAAAAGCCAAAGGTGAATGTCTTGCTAGAAGCCATACTGTTTCTGCGGTCAACGGGCTTTTAAACACCGCTTGGCATTTGTGTTCATGCAAATATGTGCACGTTAGAAAGAACACATGAGAGAGGTAATCGACGATGTGTTTAGCGCTCTTTGCAACATGCATGGTTTGCCCGGGCAGATCTGTTAGCAGGAATCGCCAACATTGCAACAGGCAAAGCAATCTGCAACGAGTGCAACACATTTCGTCCATTGGAACTGGACTGTATCTAAATGCTCGGACACAGTCACCAATGTAGTCTTCGAAACAGCCATATTCTTGATTCCGGTCGAAGAAGTAATAGAAGGTAAACAGGCAGTAATAGCAAAACCAGCGACTGCCTTTCCAGAATTTGTTTATATTACCGTATTTTGAGTTTCGTTTCTGCTAGTACCTGTTTTCTGAATCGTTTGAACCTGCGATTGTGGTATTTTCGCTGATTTTTTCGTGATTAAAGTGCTGATGACAAAAAACTGTCAGATCAACCTAGTCAAATAAGTTTAGTATATTCTTTTAGTTTTTTTATACTTGACACATTGCATTTTCCATTCAACATGAGGCACACCAAGACCATTGAAATTATTAATGTGAAAAACGAACAGAAGCCGTTGCTGGAGCCATGCCATGAAAAAATAGAGCTCCGGCGCCAGATCTAAACTCACGAAAACAAGAGCTCCGGAGCTGGAGCCATTTTCATGGGAAGAGCGCTGGGGCCGGAGCAGTGTTATTTTCACGACTGCTCCGCAGTCCTGCTTATAACATACCATTTATTAGATGTGGCCTGTCGGCGCTGTCTCTGCCAGGCACTTAACCTATCCTGCGTCGCATATATAGAGGAAGCCGCTAAATGTAGCCACCTTGTGACCGGGCCGTTGTAGTCGTAATACCCCATTGCTTACAATAAGCGAACCGCCTATAACTACGCCGCTATAGCCACAAAATGGTTAAAAGAATCAAATTCATCGTTCAACTGAAATAAAAATATCGCATAGTTGTGTAGGTTGGCTTTGGGTGCAGAAACTCGGTCATGTATCGTTGAACAGAACCTTTTCGCAAAATATAAAAAAATTTCTCAACGAAGCTCAGAAAACATGCAGTACGCATACCTGAAAAGCATGAAACGCACAAATGTAACAATGCAGTGCACGTCGGGAAGAAAAAACAGGATAGAGCTGGAAAAGGTGATCACAATAGCGGGAGTCTGCTCATATTGAGCTGATGATGTTATTTGAAAAATACCGGACCGTATCAAAACCGTCATAAAAAGCGGCTCGTTTACATTAATCGGTGTCATATTCAGCGGCTTCCACTGCAACAATGGACAATGGATAAAGACTAGGCCGTTCAGGTACACTTATTCAGTTGAATTCGCTTCAAGAAAAGATACCGTTTTAAAACTTTGGTTGGATTTGATTCTGATAACTGCACTGACTGTCTGTTAGCCAAAGTTTGCTGCAGAACCAACGAAAAGTCCTATTTGAAGCATTCGCTTTTCTCTTTCGCGCTGATGACTGACCAATTGCAAGCTTGACGATTATTTTGTGTAAAAAAATAACAGCCAGATGAAGGTGTGGAACTTGCTCAAGGCAGTTTTGATCTTCGTCATCAATTTATTGATGATAAACTTATTGAACACGTAAATCATGGTTGATTGCTTGTGTGATGCTATCCGTGATCATTCAACCCTTGGAATAACCCCTTGACACAATATCTACCTACACGCGACGTGATTACCTAAACGTAGGCATACCATACGTCCCATTTTAGCCGCGACAGTCCCGGTTTAAAGCAGGGTTACGGAGTCGGAGGTAAAATATCCGACTCCGACACTAGCTCCGACCTTTCCAAAATTTCCGACTCCCGAATCTGACCTTTCCAAAATTTCCAACTCGGACTCCTTAATATAAAGGGCATGAAGTTTGGCTGTTAAAATCAATGGAAATCGTGGTGCACAGCAAGTGTGGCAGTTCCCTTCTAAAGAAGAAGAACAGCACACGTTTAGAACAACTCCGCGAGAGCACTGGCAAATTTTGGTTGGAGTGTTCAAGGCACGCCCAAGTTGATAACTTAAGAAACTTAGACCCGCCTATTACGTTCGACCTCACGCTCGGTTTTGCTATCAGACGAATTTGTATTCACTCATAGTTGTATTATTATAGCTTTAAGCACTGCGATGTTACGAGAATGTATTCCGAAACAACAGGGGTTATACATGCATTAAAATGCGTAATCAACGTTACTGTAAACAACAGGGATAAAGGCGAATTCAATTCTTTTCATGGAGGAGCGAGCAACCCAAATTGTCAACCACATCATTGCCACTAAACCATGAATCTCTACTGGGTAATAGAATCACTTGATATACCCAATCAGACTAAACCCGCTTAGTAAGCCCACGGTCGAGTTTAGCTCCTAAGTCTGGTACGCCCACGACTGACTGACTCAAGCGTAGCAATTCCGCTTCTGAGGTCAACACGATGTATCGTACATAGGTCACGTGACCACATCTCGAATCGTACACGGTGCAATAGCGACACTAGTGATCACGTACGTTCTGCGCTCTTACGGCAAATCCGAAATAGGAGTCGTGCATCAATGTTTATAATTTTTATCTGTTGTCATCGGGAATTCTACTTATAAATCGGTGTTAATTTTTAGTGCAAAGGTTTTCTATACTATCTTAAATTGCTCTCTCCCCAACTGTGGCTTACAATAAATGTGTGGAGTACAAATCCACAACACACCAAACAAGTACACATTACAACGTCCTAATGACTTAATGTCTTTAATTGTTGTCGTCTTCCAGCTTCGTTCGGCTTGTCGTGAATCCTACAGCAGAATCACAAGAGGTTCCATGTTGAGGAGCCGAGACGAACTCAACACAAGAAGTCTCTCAGTTTCAACAAAGTTTCAAAAGAAATTGTACCATTTCAACAGGAATTCCCAACTTAGGAGTGTGATGTGAAAAATGATCCAATTGGATATCCAGAGTCGGACAAAAAAATCCGACTCCGACTCCCACTCCACCCACAAACCTCCGACTCCTTACGACTCTGGCTCCTACTCCGCACCACTGGTTTGAAGGCTTTCTCCTGGCGTCCCGACCAGTCTCGCAAAAAAGTGATTTTTCACTGCAATCTAGTCATTTTTACAAATATGTGTTTGAAGAAGATCGGTGTCTTCTTTTTAACTTTTTATTCCTTTGTTATACATCAAGAATGGGGAACCTATTTACTATCACGGGCCGCATGAATTGTGGAATATCGTTGGCGGGCCATTGCCCATCTTCCAAAAGAAAATGAGGAGAGAAAGCTACAGTACATCAATGAGCAAGAGAGACTTCTCTTGGGCTACTGTCTACGTGTCTGCTTTTTCTGGAGTTTCGTTTTGAGGCGATGTTGTGTTTTAACTTGGGTAGCAAACATTCTGATGTGGGCGATATTAGATGCTCACGCGGGCCGCAGGTTCCCCATCCCTGTTATACATAAACAACTGATTGTGTGAAGAACTACACCTCCTAGCTAGGCCACAGAACAAGTAAGTTTTCCTCAGTTTATTATTTTCACTTCTGCGCTGTTCGTTGCTGCAATGATGCGAATGACCTTATTTTCATTTCCTTGCAGGAACACTGCATTAGAAACAATTGATTAAATGTTAGGTTGATTGCTCTAAAACACTCCGGAAGTGCTATCGTTTTCGGGTCTTGAACGAAGCCTGAATATTGTTGGTACTGTATGAAACTTTCCAGGTTTCAGCATGACCTATTTGAGAAGACTTGCAAGTGGTGTAAAGGTTTTTGGATTTTGGACTATAAACTACATAACTAAATGATTTCAAGGAAAATTGTGAACTTCAGAGCATAAATTTTTAAATCTACTTATTTTTTTATAGATCTAGCGATATTTTTGTGAATCTAGTGATTTCTTACAAAGAAGCCTGTGGCAGCACTGGCTTCAGAACAAGCGACGTGGTGTATATAGTTGTCTTTGTGCGACTTGATGTTTCTCATTTGGAAATAATGGAGACATCATATAATGGTTTGTGCTTCGTACTCCGGCTTTGTCAAGCATGGCGACACTGCTGTAACTTCAATCTTCTCATCGCGAAAATCATCGTGCATGCAGGCTAGGATAATTTACAGCTCAACCGAATCTACCAGCCCCTGCGTTAGCTCTTTATACGAGCAAAGAGCCGATTGTTCTCAGACTTGAGCGCTGAACCCACAGAAAACCTCGGAATTCCACTCGTGCACTGGGATTAGTACGTTTTTCTTTTTTCTGCGCATCAGCAACCAAAATGAGATTACGGCTAAGCGTTACCCGCACGCAACCCAGATAAGTTAGCAGTGGGTGCGTGTTACCCACAATGTGCCGTGGGCAAAATGGCATGCTTGAAATACGCATTTGAAAATGCCTTGCACTAGCCACAAACTCTGTTCTAGCGGAAAAAATCTTGTTCTATCCGAAATTTTCCGCTTGTTGTAGCCTTGTTTACAGTCAATCAAAAGATGATGATGTCGTTGTATTAGTCACGACGAGCGATTCACACGCTTGAAACAAGTACAGACGAGACGGAGGAGAAAAAGCAAGTTACGTATTTCCCTTTACTCTTGAACAAGACATTGTTGTGTTATTCTCTAGAGCAGTGTTTCTCCAACTTTTTTACTCCATCGCCCCCTTTGCACTCTCGACACGTCGTTTTCGCCCCCTAAGCCTGGTAAAGCAAGTACAAGGTAGTATATTTAAAGAATTTTTTTAAGTTTTACATAGCTGAACTAAGAGCAATTGTATTACGACGCTAATATTACGTTCAGAATTATTGTGAAAATGATCCACACTGTAGCCGTGCACATAGACGATCCGGAGCAAAACTTTAACAGATAAACTGCTTTAGCAACAAACTCCAATGATTATGATAATACATTGAAATTTGCAAGAAACTAACCAGTCATAATAGTGGGCTACTGAAGTTAACTCAAATAACTCAGTGATCGATTAGTGGTCGTGGTTGAGCGTTTTCGCCCCCTTGCCCCTCAAAATCGCCCCCAAAGCGGCGACTCCGCCCACTTTGAAAACCACCGCTCCAGAGGAATTCACAATTTTCATCACTAGCAAATGTCTGCAGGTGTCGCAAGTTTCATCAAATTGTTGCATAGGAATTTCGGAAGCGCCAGGCTGATTTTGACAAGAAATGGGTAAAATTGTTCGATTTGACTGTTTCTAAAATTTGCAAAGTACACCAGACGGTATGAATCGTATGAAAATTTTCGCGATCTTTGCACTTTTTCGTAAATTTCCAACTGAAAAAATTCATGACATCACCAAAAATCTGCTTACCAGCGACTGTGACCTTCATTCTACTTCAGAACAAAATAAAAAATCATCAACTTTTCCTATATTCCAGGGGCCTCCAACCTACGGCCCGCGAAGCTATTTCATCTGGTCGCAAAGACATTTTGACAATAATTAAAAAAATACAAATTGGCTGATTTTGCAGAATACAACGTATGTCCATTGTCACGAAACAATCACATTACGTCGTGAGATGTCCGGCCCTCAAACTGTTGTACAATAGTTTGTGGCCCTCGGACAAAAACGTTTGGAGACACCCCTGCTGTATTCCATTGAGAAGGGTTCACGTTAACTCGACATAATGGAACGTAAACCAAAGCACTTTAGCTGTCACATTCGAATTCCATGAATGATTTCGGGGTTTCAAGTATAAGCGGTCTTGAAAACTTATATAAGACCGCATGCGTTTGCAAATCGTCAGTCTTGTGCTTCTGGTGCTCTGCAACGTAACCGAGGGCATGGGCGTCGGAAGGATTTTTTCTAGAGGGGGCAATAGTTGTGAAATTTCATTAATACCCTTGAAACTAACAGAAAAACATTTTTTCTACTAGGGGGAAAGAACATTTTTGATCGTCCGCGCTGCGAATTTCAGAGATCAACAAAGAAGTAGGGCAGCACGAAGATTACAATTCAACAGCAACACAAAAAAGGAAATTGCCTCCGCTCGGCGTCTTCAGGCCGTTGCGCGAACAGGCATTCTCTCCGGGTAGCGACCATCAGAGGTAACGCGACCTATACGCATCCCTTGCACCGTGGTGAAGGGGGCAGGTATCTTCGCTACCAGCAAGGGGTGGTAAGGGTGGCGTGGTCACAGGATTTTGAAATGTTTTGATTCGGCTTCTTGGTTCGTTTAAATGAAATTGTGTGACGCCCTCCCCCACACTGAAAACAAATCCTGTCGTCGTTCTTAACCATGGGCTACGGAGGGGGGCAGAGGAAAGGCTCCCCTGGATTTTGATATGTACTTTTGAGCAGAAAAACGTTTCGCTCAATTTTGAAGTTGATAAAATTTCACCACTGTCGCTACACCTGAAAAACTCCTTTTGTCCACCCACTGGAAAAATACATTATTGACCCCACGGAAAAACCTTCCCACGCCCATGTCCTAAGCTGCAATGTTAACTGTCAGCTGGGTGCATGGTTCCTTGTTCGAGGGAACCAGAGCAGTGGTTTCTAAGTTTTTTTTCACATTCCCCCCTTACCCGTACAAAACCATACATGGTCAATTCCTCCCCTGCAAAAATTACAAAAAAGACAATTGCTCTTTATCTCAGGATAAAATTAAAACTTTGCAAAAGAACAATTTTACAAAAGAGCAATTCAAAGAAATTGCAAACAAGCAATTGAAAACCATTTAACCAAACGAATTTACAAACATTTCTTATGTGTTAATAAACAAATAACAAAAACTTAAGGTTTTTCATCCGCAGCTTTTTCTCCCCATTTCCTCCCTGGAACAAATTTCGTCCCAGGAATTAAAAAGTCCTCCCTTAGTGAGCCAAGCGGCACCCGTTGAGGACCAGTGAACTACGAGGCTCGGCATCGGCAGTTCAACAACAGAAAGGCAGCAAAGCAGTAAACCAGAACACTGCAGACCGGTATCGAGAAACCGAAATGGAAAGCTTTTTGAATAAAGCCTAAAAGGACATGATAGTTAATGCATACACTCTCTTATCCCATGAGCGCCGCTTTGTCACATAGCGAAACACATACACCGAAGACAGACGCAAACATTAAGCACGTTATAGTGGAAATAAACGGAGTGAAGAAGTGAAAAGGAGTGACCACAATCTAAAAACCAATGCAAGTATCAAGTGCATGATAGTAAGACTGATGACGACAAAATAATGGCAGCTACGGTTGATCAGACCGTAAGCGAAAAAACTGCAAGAAACGTTATCAACGCATAAGCGTAGCCAGGGGTTCAAGCCACCCCAAATTTTTGGCATATCTAGTCATTTTGTGCTTTGAGAAGTAGTATCACAAACAAAATACTGTTGCTCGCCTAAAATAAAAAATTTTGGCCCCTCTTCAAATGTTTTCCACCCCTAAAGTTTTTGGGCTGGCCGCGCCACTGTATCAACAGCCGGCGATGAACGGACGGAAAAAATAAACCTTATTTGAAAGATATCATGTGCGACGGATAAACACTGGAATCCTTGAACACCACAAACATCGACGGGTCCTTCATGTTGTCGACGACACTGTCGAACAATCGCCCGTCAGCACATGACGCATTCATCGGTGGAGCTTTCAGATGTCTGTGCCCGAGGCCGTATTCTCCGGTCAGGACCCGGGCCAGGAACATGACTGAGACCCCCGACCGGTTTGGTGTCGAGTAGCTTCGCGACAGAGATGAGCAGACAGCGAAGTAGACTCCGTGGCCATAAACCGTTGCTGCAAAGCAAGAGATCTTTTTCCGCATAGCGATCTCGATCTCCAAGCCCACTTATATATAGAGGAGACTTTTACCGACTGCATTTAACAGATCTAGGCGATCGGAAAAAAACGACGAAACAGATTCGCTACACGCGCCTATCTACAACGGAAAGTTGGTAAATGTTTTGACGAGAATTTACCGTTTTTTCCCGCAAATCCACGGTCGAATCCGTGTGCGCAAATTTTTTCGGCGTCCGACTGCGACGTTCCGTGGAATAGTTCGCGTTCTGCCGGGTTCTCCGACGCGAGATGTCGCTGCACGTCTTTTTTCTTGATCATGTATTGCTCGTACAAGCTGGGGTTCTGGACGCGTTCAATCTCCGAAACAACAGCGCTTGTCAATGGGCTTTGGCACCAGGCAGGCACGCGCCCGAAGCGAGGTTAAGCCACTTGTTTAACCTGACACGGGAGCAAGGGCCTGGGAGTCGGGAGGATTTTTTCGAGGAGGGACAACAGTGGTGAAATTCCACTTTGCCAACTCGAATTTAAGAGAAAGGCATTTCCACACGGAAACCTTAATAGGAAAATATCGAATTCCAAATCCAGGGCTGCCACCCCTTTCCGACGCCAATGGACAGGAGGCAGACAGCCCACGCCAGGCCGCTTTTCCCGGTCAGCAAGAAGTTTTTAGTTTCATCCCATTATAAACGTTTGCACACAGGCTCTTTCGCCGAAGGTTTAGTTCCTTAAATAACAACAGCACATATGCTTTCATTTGAAAATTCGGAATGGTTGATGCGACAAGTTATCCTTCACATACGTGATGTGGTAAAGTTCGTTCGAGAATCCCGCTCGGGTGCTCCTTCCAGGCCCGCAAGCAAAGGGGCAAACCGGGCAATTACCCCCGTCCCGAAACTTTCAAAAAAGTTTGGAAAGCGCCAATAAAAGTTGTCAGGCACAACAACAAGTTGCGACAATTTTCCACCCTGAAACTTTCAGCTGGTTGCGGTCCTGGTCCCTTATAACGTGTGGGGTCTGTTGGCGAAGTGATCGGACACACCAGGAAATATGCTTGAAAGTGAAACAACCTGTAGCTGAGTAAACTTTACAAGCGACTGTGGACAAAAATAAAAAAAACTTTCAAAACGTGAACCACATAAAACATGAAAGAGCACGAGAAAATGGATATGAAAAGGGAAAAAACATGATTTTTTAAGATTGATTTTTAATAATAATGCTCTCATTTGCATCCTTCAAAACTTAAATTACGGTTCCAAAGGTATTACTGCTAAGCCATAACGACTCAAAACACAAAACAAAAGGAGATTGTCTCGAAATGATTGTACTTTGGCCAATTAAGAATCAATGGCTTCAACTCTAGACGGTGGCGAGCTTGAAATTGTTTTTTTGTTTTTTTCACTTAGAAACAACGAAACTTGCAACTCACTTTCACTATAGTGCAATGGCAAGTGGATAGAAATTTACTCGCGACTCTACGATATTCAGCAGAACTTCGGGCCAGCTGAACCCTTTTCCAAGATCTTCCTTGCATAGCCTCCCATTCAAGCGGCGTTCCTGGCGACAAGACTGTTTTAAGCGACGGTGTACTTGGAGTAAATCACACAGCAACACACGTAGTCGGCTCCCAAAGCCCTATACGTATGTTTGACCAAGGATCATCTACTTACGGTTATATCAAATTTTAAGACTGCTTTAATGTAACAACGATACGATAAGGTGTCAACAAAAACATTTCTGCAAAACAATGTTTTTATTCACAGCAAACTTCTTATTCGGCGTGCCATAGCAAACGATTCTGCTTCGCGAAGCTTAGGTCTCCGCGATTAAAAAACTTTGAAAACCAGTTGTCTAACTTCCGCACAAAAGCAAATAAAATCCGGCTATAGCAACAAGAATCGGACACATGAACGAAAAAAGCGCGCCTGCAGAATTGCTGCACCAAGTCTGAACAAACGTTCTACAGAGACTGGTCTTTGGCGCCAATTCAGAAGTTTTAGGTCTTTCAGCATCATTTACGGTATTTTTAGGTCGTTGGCATCAATTAACGGTCACAGCGCTTTAAGTGAAGCAAATTTCATCCCCTTAACTCAATTTTCAAAGTCAGCTTTGCATTCGCAAGAACTTGTTTTTCATTTCGCAAAACCTTCAACCACACGTAATTTTTAGTATCATGAAAAATGAATCTGCTGAGCGAAAAGTTGCTTTATTCAACCACGATAATGACATCAACGAACCGCTTGTGGTCATCGAGTCAACTCGCTTGATGGCAATTTCTCCCAATCTTTTTGCTTCGTCACAAAAGCGCGCTGCTGACGCAGAGAAGTTGACTGAAATGCGTTCTCCGCACCACGTCACTGTTGCCATGACGTCTGGGTTTTCCTGCAACGTGAAGCGTTGAGGGGGCGAGCATGAGAATCTTTTGTCCGTTCTACAGTTAGGGTTTCAAGACCGCGGAAGCCACAGTGCTGGCGCTTTTTCGTATTGCCGGGTTCCGTGTACTTTCTTTAAAATGACGGGTGAATTGGGACTTGAAATTTTTTTTACAGTTTTTAGCAACGTCACAGGGTCGTCCTCTTGACGTCACACTGGCAAAAAAGTTTAAGTGTCGAGTTGCCCGTTTCTTAAAAAGAAAGTACACGAAAATCCGCATCTTAAGATGTCTTGATGGAATTTCCCTCAAAGCCAACACAGTGACTTTCGCGGTCGTCGAAGGGTTGGCGCAGCGAAGGTCCTCCTCGAAATCCTGCACTTTCGAAACACTTCGCACAACGCTGCCAGATTGAAAATCTTTCCGTCAGTCATTTTAACTTCGCAAACCAAATTACAAACAGCAACGGCCTTAAAATCGTAAAGAGAAGGGAAAGGTTAAGTTTTCCACCTTTTTGTTACTCTTCAATTGTCACAATTTTAAATTTACATGTTTAAATTCTCCCTGCTAAGGCAACGCTAGACAGCTTGGCGTAAATCAGTTAACTAAATTTCGCAAAGACTTAAAACACACTTATTAATCTCATTCCCTCAGTAGCTGATTTTGTCTTAGCGTTCTGTCGAGCAGTCTTATCGAAATATGCACAAGTTTTGTATCTTTTGAGTAAGGGAGTGTTACGGCCAAGATGGCAGTGTTATCCAAAAGGGCGTTAACAGCACCGGTGCTGTTGTGCAACGTGTGGTCTCATATGCCATTTTTGCATAAACAAGTCTGGCATTTTGATGGACCAGCAAGCTTCGTAACTGCATCTCTCGAGGGAATTCATCGATAAGACAAGCTGAGTCGACGAGGGAAGCTCAGAGTTAACCTCAGTTGCACTGCAAAAGGAATTTTACCGTTTTGGCTGGAATCACTTTGCATGTTTCCCATGGAAAACGTCTTTTTTTAGTTTATATTTGGAAATACAACAATTTTTTTTTGTCAGATGAGCTAGAAAACCATTGTTGAATTGTTGAAAAATGCGCCTGTGCTCTTGAAACGTCATTTGTCATATTGGTTGGTGTTGCCCACAAAATCAGCTTTTGGGAGTTACCTTAGCAGGACAAATGCATTTTTTATACCCCTTCAGCAACGTTTGGCTTGAGTTTGTGACAGACATAACATTGCACGGTTAGAAACACCACTGGGACGCAGCCGCCTCAATTAAATTTCGTCGCTTTTGTACATTGCTTCCATTAGTCAGGGTCTTACCCATGTTTCTTTTAATTGTGAAGACACTCATCCCAAAATGCTGTTCTCCTTGCTAGTCATGTTGCTTCGTATTAGTTGCCACCAAGCTCAGTTCAAACAGTTAAGGTCTTTTACTTTTATTCGCTTGTTCGTCAACGTTTAGCCCGCCACCCATTTCAAGTAGGCTTCCTCAGGGTACAGACAACATAAAAAACAAACGCAAACACCAGAAGAACGACTTCCAGACGCTGATCCTCCACAGCAGGGCTTGCCCACAAACCCTTTACCCTTTACTGAAAGAACCACTCACTTCGAACTGTTGCTCGATGGCTCTCGACACGCGGAGCGGGAAGTCGTGAAATGTGACGTCATCAGCGGACCAAGTCCAGCGGCAGATCTTGGAATAAGTCGTCGCTTCGCGAAACTCGGAACGCATCTCTTTGATCGCATCTTTCAAATCGGCGACGTTCGATCGCAAGCCAGCTAATTTAATGGCGGGTGGCCTGAGTTCGAACAGGGTATAGTTAAAACTCATGCAACAAAGTGATTTTTAGATTGTTCCAAGCAAGCCTCAGATAAAAAAAATGGATATTGATCAATGCTGGTGATACGAGTTGTTTGTTTTTTTACAAAAACACAAGGTACCTATTGGAAAGCAACCTTCCTGTTAGCATTTACTGGCAAATCTTTTTGTTGTATTGATTTAAGGTCACGAAAAATTTGAAATGGCCGAATATGAATTCCAGGTTTCCTAAGCAACTTTAACTGTAAATTTCCCGACTTTTTCCAAACTTAACTTTTCCGAATGACATACCCAGGTTAAATATAGACACTATAATAGTTAACACGATGGGCATAAAATTATTATCAATCTTATGAAAAGCATCAAAATACAATTTTATCAGAATGCATGTTAAAAGATCAAATCTGAAAAATTATTTCATTTTTCCACACTAACAGACCAAAAACTTATTTCCAAACTTTTTCAGGCGGGAAAGTGACCAAAAGTTTCCACACCCCGTAGGATCCCTGCAATTCTGATACATTTCAACCCGACGGCCAATCCGTCGCAAACCGTTTGAATTTGTAAACCAGCACTACTGCAGAACTTGTTAGTCGGGTAATTCGGTCAGGGTTTAACACTGCCGTTGCCCTTTTGAACTGGAGGGAGTTTCGGCGATTCCACTTCGTTGAACGCGAACTGTGAAAGAGCAACGCAAAACGCCTGCGAAGCCAAGACCCCATCAACGCGGAGGTTCACAAACGGTAGAGTCTAAAACCAACTTTAATGATGGTGATATGCTGTAGTGATTGAAAAAAATAAGACGTGCAAGTTAAGCTGCTGCTGGTGCTGCTCATGGGAGAGACTACTGATCACGTAAGGATTTTTACTCGTGAGAAGCTCTGCACAGTTACGCTTTTGCTGCGTTGTCCATAATAGAATCATGCGTTTTTTTAATGTTGTTGTCGACTTTCAAGTGAATCACTCGAAATGAACTCATGTCGGAATAACTGTGGTGCGGACTGACTGAGGGTCATTTTTACATTCCATATTTAAGAAAACTGAACAGGGGCACAAAAAAATAGGGGCTCTAAAGAAAACACAACACGGACGCCAAAACCGACAACAAATCCTTTGCTACCGCTCCACTTGCGGACATTTCTCTAAAGTATTCCGATTTCCGCTTCTCACCTGCTGGTATCGACGACTACGCCGTGTTCGGCGGCGCTGCAGTAAACGTCATTGGCGTCGTGGAATGTGAATTTTAGGAAAACGTTGTCTTCCAAGCATTCTTCAACAAACATCTCTTTGAGTTTACGTTCGATCGCTTCTTGCGCCTAAAAGTTAACAACTGTAACTAATATTTTTGAAGATGTCCTTACATGGAACCGGGTCTTAACCGTTAAAGTCTTGAAAGACCGCGAACTTTAATCAAATACAAGCAATAAAGGCTGCCTGAGTTCTTTTTGAAAATTTACGCAACACTCATAGAACAAACTGGCTAAATGTTAGGTAGAGTTGTTGAGTGCACGCCACTGGTAGGGTAGGTTTTCGATTTTCCATTGTATTATGCCAAAAATTTGAAACACGGTACTTTTGGCCTATCCAGCCTCTTGTTCGGCGTTAATGAATGGGCTCAAGCAAAAGCTTCACGCACGATGCCACCACTGATCTGCCACCAGTGCAGTGTTAACGACGTGATGAGCCTCGTGGTCCCGTATAGTAGAAGTGGATATGAGCGCCTGCGGACTACTCGCGACACCCCGAAGGGAGCGCAAAGCAAATGAAATGGAATTTTCGTTTTTTTCAACAGGCTCTGTCGCACAAGCAGGCTTCGAAAAGATGAAAAGCACCTGCAAGCTGCGGAGTATCAGGAATTTGCAGCAAGAAAGCATTACATGAATTCAAACAAACCTTAAGCAAGTCTGAGGCGTCTCTGGAATAAATAGATACGGCGACATCGGCGTCGGTTCTGCGTCTCGCTTTCGCTTTGGCGATTTTTACGTTCCGTTCGAAAATACAAGCGATCCCTGCAGACATAAACGTCTGTCATGTAAGAAACTCCACACTGAGCAAATGCTTGTTTGCGTGTGCATGCAATTCCGCCACCATGCAGACGCAGTGAAGCGTTTCAAGCCTTACAAGGACCATGCAATATATGCTGCACAAATGGTCTGATGGTGCTGCGCGATTGCGCAGCTTAGAGGGGACGCTGGTCACGTCCAACTTATCCTTTTCACTGAAACCCTTCTCGCATTCGCGGTTAGGATTTTGGAAATCAACTGAAAAGAAAAACTCACTTTGTTGATTTAGAATCGCCCGGCGAAATACATCCACGTGAGGCTTGTCGTATATTATGAAACTAATTTTTTTTATATGAGCTGGTCTGGAGGTAGAGACCATTCCGATAGCTTCAAAAAAAGCGCTGGCAACATCTTTGGGATCCAACCCCCAACCACCTAAAAACAAATTAGAAGACGAGACTAAACATCACAGCAGGGAACCATAATTTTCAGGCAGATAAAATTGTAAAGGTGGCCAACACACATTTTGACGAATGCTGAAATTCTGCAAGCACTAAAAAAGCATGTTTGAGAAATATCTTGGTTGGTTGTGATGCGAAAATCCAACATCTCACGCGTTGAGCACATCTGTAACGCGAGCAACTCCACAAAGTAGAAGTGAAGAAATCTAACTATTTGGTTGTCGTTTTTTTTCTAATTAAATGCTTTTCAGGTTCAAGCTACTTTGTATTTTTAAGGTTTGCTAATTAACGTGCTATTTTGCATCCAACATGAGTGCCCAACACAGAGCACCGCATGACCTAGCAAACACACAAATACAGCACGCTACCCGAGATTCATGTGTATTAGCTGAAGATCATCGGTTGAATTTTGCAACGCATACAAGTCGAAACTCGCACAAAAGTTGAAATTCCGCACCATTTTTTTCGAACTTCACACATAAGTCGAAATTTCGTACCATTTTTTAAACAAATAGGAAGAACCTTAATTACAGAAGATGTCCGAATTGAATTGAATATCATAGAAAATGTTTAAGCTAAATGTACAAAATAACTCAGCTCAAAAAAGCAGAGGCGAGCCGTTACACAGTTGCTCTCATAGTTCTCTGAGTGTGGTTGATCGTTACGCACACGTAATAATAAGCTGCTATCAACGGTTATGCGGCTAACCGTAGCTATTAGCAAATCATGGAGCGACCCTATATTACTGTCCGCAAGCAGGGAACAGCACGAAGTTTATTCGTAGGTAAACGTTTTGAGAGATTGATTGCAGTGTTTTTTGACAGGAAGGGGAAGATCGGTCAACCTCTTCTCATCTAACGCGCAGTTGCAAATCTATCAACACCCGTTTCAAAATTCACTGCGGAGTAACGAACAATGACCGAATAACGAAATGCAAGACGCACCTGTACCGAGCGCTGGGATCGCCACAGATTCCGCTTGGAGATTTTCGACGCATTCCAGAACCTCCCTGATTATCGCGGAAAGCTCACTCGCCGTGGGGGGGATAATAACGTGGATGACGTACGTGGAAGGCAAGGAGTACCCTTGCGTGATGCGTAAGTTAGCGGAGGTGAATATTGGATTATTGTCGCATGCATCCTGGATGACTTGGCCAGCGTTGCGGTATATCGCCTTCGATAAGTTTCCTTCAAATCAATTCTATGGTAATGAAATGGCAACTGACAGCGTAGTTGAAAAAAACTTGAACCACACGGCTTTGATCAACCCGATTGGATTAATGTTTTTTTTGTCAACATCGCATGCTATAGTTTCTTTAATTACTAAGGTGGGTCACGGTTACCCGGGTCAAATGAGGTCATACACGTGAAACCACGTGGGCGTTGACGAGGTCATTCACGTGAAACTACGTGGGCGTTGACGAGGTCATTCACGTGAAACTACGTAAGCGCGCGTCGGCACGCTTTCAACTCTTCAGCAGCTTCATTTTTTGTGTTGACTTGAAAACAGGTGCGCTTGCAGCCATCCACGATTTTTACCAATTTTGCAAGGGAGCAAGTTCGTCACGAGTTTGGGTTACGCTCACCCGACGTTATGGTTAGAGTGAGGTGGCAAAAAGCACGCTGGACCCACGTTATGGTTAATGGGGGTTGAGCGCCAGGCTGTTGAAGAAAGCTCAAACTCACTCAGCGCATCCTTCTACGGCCTTGTTAGCAGTATTCAAAAGGAGAAGTTCTTCACTCACATAATTTTTTTTTATGAGTAATTTTATTCAGGCATATATGACACCTTTGCTATATTTGGTCTACTTACTTTCATCAAAAATCGTATGATATTTAGAGTAAAGTAACTTTGAAAAAAAAAAAAAACGCAAAGCTGAGTGGAGCGGAACTTTGAAGACTTTCTTTGTGACATTTATTTGCTCTCCGTCATTAACCGAAAGCAAGCACTTCATTGCGTTATTTCAACAACTTTCAATCAAATGCATATTTTTTAATCAGGCCTATAATTACCAGACCAGTTTCGACTGACACAAGCTTCACTCAACACAAAGTTACAAAGTATGTATTTTGGAAGCACCAGTTGCATGGCAACAAAGAGACCGCAGTACGATCGTCCACAGTTCACCTGTTTTTAAATTGAAGTCTTTCCCACAACCATTGACTATGACTTCAGATTCATCCCTGGTGATGTCATCGCGGCGTACCGTCACTCTCACTCCGCTAAACATGCAGACGTCGCCGTCCGGAAGTGACATGGGCGGCGACGAGGGGTCAACAGAGGTCACCTGCATTACAAAAATTTGGCTATTTGAATGCAGGATATTGGAAATTACCACCCGACCGAGCGGACACGGGTTTACAAACTAAAATGTCATCGAAATTTGACAGGAGGTGACTTGATTTGAATTTGGAATTGTACTGGCAGCACACTAGTCAGGACAAGCTTGAAGTAGTACATTCTAACTAAGATCTAAAAAAGTGAACGGAGATCATCTGCTGAAGTTGATTGCCATAACACTTCAACAAAAGACACTTATAAATGACCTTTGCGAGACTTCTAACGTGTACAACTTGCTGGTATTGCAGGATGCGTTTCCCTGCATTGCCAGCGTTGTAATGCGCCTGAACAAGACTGACAAACCAAGATCATGCACAAGAACATTAGTGCGAGCTTTAACCAGAGGCCTGGGATTTTTCAAAAAATAAAGTTGGTTGGAAAGCTGCTGAATAACTGTTTGTCCTTTCTCGAAATTGTAAAGGTAATGTGAAAAAATGCTAACTTTGAAAGCGAAAGGTCAGAAACATACTAAACATTATTTCGCAAAACAAACGATATAACGGAAGCATAATGTTTCAACAAACTTCTTTCCCATGAAACGCCTTTAAAACATCGAAAATTCAGAAAAACCTTTGAAACATCGACCATGCATTTGTTATCGGTTTCCACGTTCAACCGAAACTTCTTCCATTCATCGGTCGACGTGTAAACAAAAAGACCCGGGACGTCGTATCTGAAAGTATTTCGCTGTACCAGCTGGGTCCTCTCCACTAGCCTGTGAAGGGCTAGACAACAAAAACGTAATCAGGTGTTCAGCTTCTACCCGAGTCACCGGGCAACAAATTTTGACCTGAAGCCATTTTCCAGGCCATGAAATTGAACGTCAGATTTTTGTCCGTGAGTCTGTGCAGCTTGTTATTAAAAAAAGTTCCAGGTGCAGCGAAAGAAGGCAAAAGCGGATGTAGCCATGGAGATTCAACTTGAACTCGCCCACAGAGATTTCATTTCCTTGCTGCTGGACTCACGAAACACACGTTATGAGCGCTTAAGGAAGTTTTGCTCCTGACTATGCAGCATAAATCCCCGTTTGGCTCTTTCAAGAATCTTTTCTGGATACACCACTCACTGAAATTGAGGAATCACACGTCCAACGACGTAAACAGGAGGGCATGCCTGGAAATTGCCTTGGACCATCAAAATAAAAAAACTACTGGTAGTTCTTTTCGGTCATTTTACGGGGCTTTGTCCCAGACAAAACGGTTTTGATTTCAGAAATTTCGACTTATTGTGGCCTTGAAGCTTGTAAAAGTCAGGCCTGCAGCTGCATCACCGATATGTCGATAATAGATGATGCCACTGTATCATTTCGGCAAAATTCCGTTGATATAAACCGGCAATATTTGCCCAATAAACCAACTACCTGTACGCTATTGTCTTGCACGGCGTGTTGGGAATCCCAAGTTGTTGATCCTTCAACCCCGATTTATTAATTTCAGATTTCCTGAATTATGATTTAAAAAGGGTAAATTTCGATAACTCTTTATTTTGCAAAAATGCAAATATTTCCGTGCATTTCTTCAGCCTTGAGCAATTCCCATTTTCTTGTCAGTTAGTTTAATATGCATTGTGCCATTTTCTTGTGAGTTTCTTTTGCATGTGGTTTGAGTAATGCAGAAATACTGGCATCGGTCTCGCAGGCTCAAAGTTTTTCATAGCCCCCACATTATACCTGCAAACTTTAACAACCCACTATCAGCTCGCTCTACAGTTTGTTTTAGACCAGCTATGTCCAACCCTCGGCCCAGTCGACGGTTTTTTGTGGACCAGTTTAGGTTTTTGCTGTAGTATAAATAGCCTACATCCTGACAACCTGTCCTTATTTTGATAATCTTGAACTTGACATTTTTAATGCAGGTGGTCTTCAGTGCCACTTTATCACATCTGTTACTACTGCAGTTAGGTTTCGAAGCCAATCAATGTGCGGCCCTCATTAATATGTCATTCAATGTGCGGCCCTGGTCAAGGCAGTGACATGATTTTTGGCGCATTAAGCCATTTGTGTTGGACATAGCTGTTTTAGACTTACGGAGAAGTAGAGAACGTGGGTCTGAAGTAACCACGCTAAAAATACTGTAACATATATAAGCCCGATGCGGATTTAATTTTCTTTCCTTGCCAAGAACTGCTTGGAATATTTCAGGTTGCGCGATACATGGAAAAAGCTGAAAATGTGGTGGTTGTGGTGTTGCGGTACGTAAGGATAGAGCATTACTGCGACACAATAAGAACTCATTTGTGGTGCGCGCACCAAGGCACAGGGGTGCTTTACGAGTGGAAAATCGTTAAGGCAGATAAACAGGCTACGTAGACAGCGTGTATTCGCATGCGAGTGGTATTCATCATACGCGAAAATGGCCGATTACTGGCTACAACAGTTAACACATCTAATTAGTTCAATCCATTCAATTCGGGAACCAAACAAGATAACTTTTATACCCCCTAAAAAATTGCTCGGCCCCACTGTGAAAAACATCAAACCGCCTGATGATCACCGCAAGCACCATTAAACTGAACACAGGAAACTCATAATGCACAAAAATCCTTGCACGCCCTCTTCTACATTGAGTTTGCAATACAATCGTGGTAAGCTGCAGTCATGACGACAAGAAACTTTTCTGCTTTTTCTTCAAGCACTTCTAACTCACAGAAAAAGGCGATGCATCCGGGAACGTCCCGATTTTATCGGGAAAATTAATTTTCTCAAACAATATAAGCAACCGGTTCCAAACTTTCAGTTTCATTGGTTGCCATTTCAAAACGACTACACATGTCACTTAAGGAAAGAAAGAAAACCTTGTTATTTTAAAATGAACTTAGCTCTTCCTCTGCTAGCAAAGGAGCACAATTGGTTGAGGATTTAAGACGATTTGGCTGAAACTCAGCATTTTCACGTCACAGATGCGTCACGACTACAACAACTTTTTGCTCAACGCTTTAGTGGCAATACACAGCAACATAAAACTCAAGTTTACATAAGGCATGCCTAAATTTTCTCGTTGTTGTTTCCACCCTTCAATTGCAGAACACCTAGTTGCGTTAGCTATGGTACCTACCGTGATACACGCGGAGTTTTTGACCATCAACCAGAATTCCATTCTCAACTGTGCGGTAAGTGACACTGGATAATCCTCTTGTTCGCGGTGGCCAATAGTTGGTGATAAACTTTGCAACCGCGACGTCACATTTAAAAGTGAGCGAGAGCCTATGATTGATGCTAGTGGATCTTGATCCCCCAGTGCTGGGAGAATGTCGGCACTGAAACAAATAAAAAATTGCATTAAACTATGATATTTACGAAGTTTATAGTTAGAAGCCTTCACTTGGCTTTTTCCGAAGTGAGCCCGGGCAGGAATTGGGGTCACAAAGTTGCCCAGTCATCAGCAGTCCACACACAAAGCCTCCAGATGAGTGGTTCTTAACGGGGTCCCCAGTGGGGGTGACCAGGGTGCATAGACTAGGGGGACATTGATGACTAAGGGGTATGCCAGTTTACCCAAATTGCAGCTCTGCCACCGGTTGCAGTTTAGCGTCACGCCCGGGACTCGGCTCTGCTTTCAGAGCTTATGTACCACGAATACAAGTAAATCCTAATTCCAGTAAGACTTTGTGGTCACAGTATACCCGTAGGCCCCTTTCATGCCCCCTATTTGTGGTGTAAATTTCTGTAATGATCGCGTAATGATTGACAGACGTGTTTTCAGCGTGCCCTGCTGGAATGCAGCCCAGCGCAACCACGTCCATTGATCCTCTGTCAGCTTCTCTACTTGTTTGCCGCAGAAGGTGCTTGTTAGTATCGTGTGCACTGCTCGTCCAGTCTGCCCTGTCCATACATCGTTTTGTTCTTCTTTCTTTCAGCTTGCTGCGCTGCTATGCTTTCCTGCTGTTATAGTGAATTGAAGCCTGAGGTGCTCTGAGAGAAAATCTGTTTTTTGCCACGGGTCACGTCACTGTCATCACATGCGTATTTTAAAGGAAAACAAAGGTTCAAGCATGTTGGGCAAAGTGCGAACTGTGGCGCACAAGTCCCCGCTAACCTTGGTCTCTTAGGAGGGATACAAAATTATTGGGGTAGTTGAAAAACGAACGTTATGCTCAAGAGTTTCATCAAAGCTTGTCGAACGTACAGCATATAAATTTTGTAGCTGGGGAACTGGGACTTGCATTTGGAGGGCTGGCCCTGTTCCATTCCCACAGCGACGAGTCAGACGGGGCGCTTCTCACGACACACAGCTAAGCCCTTACGGTCCCTGGACTACGTCCATGGCACAAAGCCAATTCACATTCATAAACAAGGGACACTACTGTGCATGTAGCAGTGACAAGATCTAATTTCCAATACGAACTACGAGCCCTTGGAGAAACCACATAATCCCAAAACGATGTTTTGAAAAGTGTGACTATCATCTGCACGAACAAATAATAATACACGTTTGGGTTTAGCCATCGGATGTAGTTATTCAGCACACAACCACCTTCCAAAACGCATCCACATCGTCTTTGGCTGACATTATTTGTTCGTGATAACCTTTGTATTTCACCATTTGTTCTGCGGAATCGCAAACGATCGACAGCTTCGTTCCATGTCTGCGATCTAGCTCTTCAAGAAGTCCCGACGCATTCAGAGTTCTGTTGATGAAATGGATACCAGCAAACGCATAAAACAAAACAAATACCAAGCTTTTTATGCATCGCAATGTTTGTGATATCTTCAATCTACATTTCGCTGGATTTTGCCAAAAATATGAACAAAAAGATTCTCAAAGACACGGACAAATTACCATTTTCAGAAAAGCGCTTCGCCAACCACCGTCTTTTTTCGTTTGTTGGAGACTCTTTCAAATGAACACCAAAAACAGGTCGAACGACAATTACCCCAGTGCTGTTCGCAAGATCAACGCACGCAACCTTTATTTCGTTTGTCTGACCGCGTTGTGAAAGTTATTTGCCCGGAGTAAGCGACGTCGCTTTACCAGCTTGAATTAAACCTTCGTGCGAGATAATATACGTAACGCAAAGCTGTATTACATTTACTCAAAGGTTGCTTGCCTCCCAGTGCATGGAAAAACGTTTAACGATTTGCCATCTATTACTTCCGCGATCGCCCATTTCTGTTGTTCACAGCAAGTAGCCATCAGCTCCCGTCCCGTATACCTCAGACATCGCGCTGCTTACTTTCGCGACAGAACACTAAGCTCTTTTGTAAAGAAAAGCTTTGACAAACAAAACAGAGTGAAAAATACTTTCGTAACGAATTTTTTCCTAAAACCACGAGCCAACTTTATAGAGTATGAAAAGTGGTGTTACTGCTTATAAGAAGCAACAGAAAGATAGAGATGTTTAGTCAATTAATTGCTGGCGACAAAATACGCGTTGCGTTTGAATTGTTATCATTAGGCCAAGCTTTTGTTGCAGTAAAAATGTGAAAAATTGCATTATTTTCTACAAAAGTTGCATTTATGCGCAGTAAAAAAAGTGAGAAAGTTGCATTTATTTTCAACTGAAGTTACATTTATGCGCAAACATTGCAAACGACAGTAACTTACTCAAGCGGTTTATTTACATACAATGCTAAATATTTCCAAACATTTTTTGGGGAGAAATGGCGGTCTTTTGCCAACAGATTGCCAAACATGGTGAAACTCTACAGTGTATGAAGATGCTTGGCAATTTAACAAATTGGCATACAGCTCTGGGCTGATGTTTGGCCGGATCATTTTCACAAATGCTTTTAGGTCACTATTAAGTTCAAATCGGTGATCCAAATACAAATTATTCCAGCTGGATCGCTGCCAAATTCAAATGTGTAGCCTCTTTCATAGGCTTGAGCAGTGGTATCTTTTGGGCTATCTGCTCTTTGTATTTCATCAATGAGTTTGATGTAACTAAGCTGTCTCAAAAGAATCTGACTGCGAAAGACTTGACACAACCTATTTTCGTTTGCGCGGACGTGGCCAAAAAGCCAAGATTTTCCGCAATTCCACCTCTAATTGAGTTCGGGTACTGTTGTACTTGGCTGGCAGGGCTCTCACAAATGAAGCTTCAAAAATCACTAGAACAGTTACCAAAAAATCCCTAAATATGTGGTGGTGCAGCACAAAATCGGAGTGCCAATGGTAAATGTCAAAAATAGAACCGAATATGATTTGCAAATTAAAATGAAATAGTTCATTTCACACATTTTCATACTTCTCCGAAAATCCCTAAAAAGGGTCAAAAGTTCCAATGTAGGGACAAAATCCCTAAAAGTGAGAGCACTGCTGACTGGGGTTGTAAAACTTCTAGCTAGCAAATCAACTGTTTCGTCATAGATAACATTGAGACGCAGCTAATCCGTCATTTAGCTCTTTTTCATGCAATCAAAGAAAATAGAACTAACTAAAATAGTTTTGTAGTATCTTTTTTTAGTTACACTTTTACATTTTGTGCAATTCTTGATAAAAATTGCAGTAAAAAGTTGCACGTAAAAATCGAAAAAGTTGCAAAAAGTTGCAATATAAAATTCCTGGAAACAGCTCAAAACATTGAACTCCATATAATTTGAGTATTGGGGATTCTGTTGGGAAGCTGTAAAAAAAAGTTGCAAAAACTTGCCCTAGTTATCATATACACTATAGTGCTGAAACTGGATATGCCGCTCAGAAAAATGCAATACTTGATCCCTTTTCACAAGGTTAAACTACATTCGAACATTACTGTGCCCGTTTATCAGATTCAAAGAAATAGAGGTGCACACCGCCAACAACACGTCATGGAAAGGTTACGTTTGCGAAGTTTGTCACCTGCAATCATTTTCGGGTGTTGGAAAGTTGTATGTAAATTCCACGGAAGATGCCACTTGAGACCTGTGGATATACTGACTTTGTATATATTCCAAGCAATAAAAGTTTTTTTTCGTAGTACACCACACAGCGCACTAAACTGACAATATCCACAGACAAGAGCAAAAGAGCCTAAAACAAAATTTAACATAGCTATTTTCTAGAGGTTGTGGTAATGCAACCGCAACATTTTCATGTACTTTGACTGGAATCTGTTTTTTTTTCGATCACAAACTGCCGTTGTTAAGAATGTACTGGACTTCCGTTCCTGGTAGAAACGAGTTGATTCCAACAGACTCTTTATATTGCTCTAGTTATTTGCTTATAAACCGTTTTCCCTTTTAGAATATTACTTGTGGTAATGTTACGCAATAGTTAGCGTGGCATTTCTATTGTAACGAAACGTGCTGCTTTGGATGTTCGAGCATCACCAAACAAAATTACTGTTGAAAATTGACGTCACACGCCCTCTGTGCACGATGCGAGGTAGACGCTAGCTAGGACAGGAAGCACGCTAAGAATGATACATAAAGGGCGAACTGGTATCCGCAGCAGTAGAGTGACCTCAGTCGAACGGGTGACCTCTACTGCTGTTGATGCTGTAGTATGTGCAACGCGGCTTTCCTACGGTCGCGTATGCGCATCCTCTTAAGGTGTTGCGACAAAATGAACCAGAAGTGGAATTGGATTGTTCCTTTTCTGAAGAAAGAACACAAATAATCGGAAAAGACGCTGCAATTGTGACTGCAAGTCGATGTAAGAATTGTTATTCCAGAAGACGCTCTGCAGCGAAACATGAGCTTTACTTTTATTGCCAGTTATCAGGAAGAGTGTTGCCAACTGGCATGTTTTAATGTCAAAACATTTGTAATTTGACATTGGGAGGTGATTTGCACAGATATTTTTGGTCTGGCATGCTTGTCAAATTTGGCATATTTTTTAACAACCAATTTTTTTGACATATATGCAAAAGCTGATACTAACATTCTGTCCGAAATTTCCAACACATCAGTGATTGGCAGTGGCGTAGCAAGGGGGGGGGAGGCTGGGGGCCTATGGCGGCACTTTCAGGGGGCGGCACTTCGCTAACCAAAAATTAATTTTTGGAAGGAGTTTAAAAGTTCTAGTTTTTCGTTATTATTTTAAATACATTTTCTACCGCTTTTCAATTTTCATGTTTCGAAGCTCTAGACTGGTAAGCTAGCCTTAAAGAACACGATATGTGGCTTTGGAGTGAGTGAATTGACAAAATGTTTGAGGGGCCAAGAGTTTCCTGAGAGGGGCCCAATTTTTTAAAACTATGTCCAATAGTTTTAAACTACATCCAAAACATTTTTCCAAGGGGGACAAAAAGTTTTCCAGCGCCCCCTATTTACTGGCATGCTTACTTGGGGGCCAACTGTGCCCCAGTCCCTACACCTTCCTCGCCAGACAAAGCCATTTCAGCCATCTCAGTCAAAAGACCTTTGCACAAAGGAAAGATATGACATTCGACTGCAAACTAAAAACATTAGGGTTCCAGTTGTTTTCGGTTTATATTGCCACTCCTCTCAAAATCTTATAAAAAAATTTTTTTTATGAAATCACGGTAAATAGTCAAGGCTAGCTTAATCCTTTTTCTCGTGTCGTTGGTTTCTCAGTAACGCCCCAACTGCACATAACATTCTCTTGACACCTATTGGCAACGAAGATTTCACTGGGGCGGCGATAGCCCGGTGGTAGTGTCCGCCTCTCAATCGGAAGGTTGTGTGTCCAATTCACAGACACCGAGTGACTCGCTGTGGCGCTCCTTGGGCAAGATGGTTAGCCTAAACTACCCCGGTGAGAAGCATATTTCAGGGGCTGTCATGCCGCTTATTGCCGTCGCCAAAATTATTTAAAAAAAAAAAAATTTCTTGGCACATCTCATGCTATTTTTTATATTCAGTGGGATATATTCAGTAACTGCCATAAGCTGTAGCCCAGTCATTAGGTGAGCCTATCAACAAGTTTTGGCGGTTGAAGGGAAGAACTTTGCAAAGATAACTTTTCTCAGTTTCAATACAACTGCTGATTTCTACATGACGTAATGGTGCCGGAAAATGACGTTCGGGGTAGTGCAGTTGGTGCATTTTCGTAGGTAACCTTGAGCTTAGATTGTAGGTTTCAATTGCAAGTGTAGTGAATAAGAGCCAGCTGATAGGCAACGTGGTTTTTGTTCAACGGTGCACTGTGAACATCGGCAGTCATAGAAAAAGTTATTTCAACAAGAAAAGCTTAAAAAAGGTGCTGTTCTCATTTTAATGAATCTGACGCAAGAACCCTAGTCTGAAAACCCAACGCAAGGATAAACAATATGTTCAGATATGATTGTGGTTAACGCTTTTATCAAAAAGAGCGTTAATTCGAATTGGTTGTACAGATTGATATAGGCGTAGCCGGGTGGGCCAAAGATACCATGCCCCCCAAAAAAGTTTTAGAAAATTAGTTATTTTGTGCTTTGAGAGGCGTTTTTCTAAACAAAATAGTGTTATTCGCCTAAAATCAAATATTTTGCCTCCCTCAACATTTTTGACCTGGCTACGCCACTGCAGCTTGGCAACAACTGCACTGTATAAAGTTGTTCATCGCAATAACCGTCGAACGTAAGACGTTGTAATCACTGCTGAGTATCCGAAAGGCCTATATGTCACAGCTGGCATGGTTTGGTGATACAGTTTTCGATTTAGACGTCTGTTGGTAACCAGTCTCGTCGCCACGGGGGCTTTGGTGGGCTTAGCACCCCGAAAAAGCTACAAATCCCTAAAAATTGAAATATGAAACACTATAAATCTGTGGATTTTTTGTCGAATTTTAGAATGTCAGTCTCCCTGCACAAACGCAGTCTCCCAATTGAAGACCTTCTCGTGATGATTCTGTTGTAACGAACAAAGGCAAGGAATAACACTATGCACGTGTAATTGGAAGAGGTCCAACACAACAGCTAGACCAAGTGCGCAGGTCACGATGAAGACTGCAAGCAAGCGCATCTCAACCATAGCCTGTTTTAAACCTGTTTAAACTATTTTTTTCAAAATGGGTCCCTGCACCGAGAGGGCTCCGCGCAAGTGCCCACAGAGTTATCGTTTAAAGTCTTCTATATATTCTAAGAGGATTAAACCACTACTGAAACGTGAAGTGAACAATGAAACGTTCTTTACATCACTGAGATCATATTATCAGATTGATTATATAGCCTGCCATACGCAGTATATATACTATTTTTAGTTGACGACGGGGATACCACACGAAATTTTAACATACATAAATGTTTACATTTGTATAGTAGGTATGCCGCCATCACATCCCTTAATTTTTCCGTTTGATCCCCTGAAATGAGTAAACTATTAAAATGTCATGCGATGAGCTCACCGGAGATTTAAAAACCAATAGGGAGGGAAGTTTGACGAAACATGGTGGGGTTCGTATATGCCTATGCAAAGAAAGCAAAAAATAGAAAAATTAATGATGAGAAAGGTGGCGACAAGCAGAAAAAGCAAGAATCATAATCGACAATTAAAACACAAGACACATTTCAGTTTGTTAGTGTTTGATTGCGATTTTGAAGGTGCTTTATCAATCCTTATATCTTTAAATGAGCACGAAACATTAACTGTCATTTAAAATTTTTGTAAGCAAATTTGAGGGGCGGAAATGGCGGCACTTTTACGGTCGGCCCCGGGCGGAACTTAGCCTCGCTACGCCACTGGCGATTGGGAACACTCATGCACCTCCGCTGAGACTGTGCGCAGGTTTCAACAAGAACTCATGTTTCCATTACCACTCCCGGGCGAAGGAAACAGCATCTGTCTATGTACTTGATCAGCATGATCTGTGAGTCTAAATGGATGCCAACCAGCAAATGCCGATTCAATAGGGCTGTAGTAACCTAGTTTCTGCCTGACTACTAAGACAAGGGACAGTAACTTCATGAATCGCAAAAAACCTGAAAAACAGAGTTCCACCAACAGGACAAACTGCCCTCGAAGTTGTTAAGACTTCAAAGCAGCAAAAGTGATGCACTGAAAGTGGCTGAACTTCCGATTGCTGTAAGTACAACCTGTCACAGTGTATTCACTCTGTTGACCACCTTGCAAAAATTATGGTAACACGTGGAAAAGATAGCAATTTCATGTTATTTAACAATTTGGCTTTTTTCTCAAAAGGTGCCAGGCAACCCTGACGTAGATGGAGAAAGCGAGACGTCTCAAGTTTTTCGTTTCCAAGTGTTGCTGCTATTCTGTTTTGAATTCAACCAAATCAGCAAGAAATGAAGATGGTCAATCAACGTAAAATTTTTTTCAGTGTGAATAAGGAGTATAAACACTAGACTCCTGAGCGACCACCATCGTCTCCTACAAAAGCTTCTCAGACCCTTCGGTCGTTACACCGCAGACTTGCTTAGCATTGATGGATGGGTGCAAGCGGAGGTTTTCAAACGACGTGCTGCCTTCTTCATCGTTTGAGCGAGTTCTTTCAATCCACTGCTAGGCCGCACTAGATCTCGGGGCAGGTGTTCAGCAGCCATTCGATCTGTTTCGTCATCTAGAACCGTCATCCCATGCACCCTATGGGGAGGTCGATGGATTGGACAGTGAAGGACAACATGGTCAACGGTCGGCTCTTCTGAGCCACACTCACAAGCCGCAGAAGGGACCATACCCCATTTGCGTAAGCAGGAGCGGAAACGTCCGACATAGGTGTGGAGACGGTTAGCCGGGTCTACGCTGTTATTGGCAGGCCATTCCGGGAAGGTGGGTGCCGATGTTGGGGATGAAAGTACGGAGTCTTGTACTGTTGCCAAACCACTTCGTATTCCATCCATGATACGCCCAGAGCGCCAAACTTCTGCTGTTGTCGTCAGACGAACTGATGAGTTGGGCGGCGGTACAAATGGGTGTCTCGATTTGAGATGCTGTGCGTTCCCAATCGGTGGACAGGTGAGGATAGGAAGATTGTCCGCTGGTGTAGGACGCAAGGATCCAGTCACATTTCGCAAGGTTTCGTTGATTGACGGGATCAATGAGGTGGGTGTGAGCACTGCGGCACCAATGCAGCACTCTGCTGTTGAGTGAAACAGGTCTAAGGTGGCTGTTCGTAAGGTTGTTGCCCCAGGACTCCAGCCCGAGCCAGCAAGCAACCTCAAGTGTGCGACGAGTGATGTCAGCTTTTGGCGAAGTGATTCAAGGTGTTGGCGATCCTGTCCAACGTCACCCAGAGTTTTTGGGCTCGGAGCAAAAAGGCAGGGTTTGGCTATTGTGGTCGAGTTCCAGCTCATATTTAGCTTCCTTGTTGTTGAGATAGAAGACTGCTCACACTGTGTTTGTAGTGCTTAGATTCAGCTTTCAGGTCTGGAGGTATTAAGTATAGTCGCCATGCCTTTGCTGACCACTCCTTCCACTGCTTGCCAGTCTCCATCAGCATGCATAATTGCTAGATTGTCAGCGTATGCACACTTTTTGGAGCAGGTCAGAGGTGAAGATGTTGAAAAAGGAGCGCCAAGACGGATCCCTGTGGGTCACCATTCTTGAGGCGTCGTAACCTGCTCTGTTTGCTGTTACTGGCGGTAAGGTCTGAAGCTGCGAATGCGATTACGGACCAACTCCATGATCATGCAGACCCTGTGCCTGTCAAGTAGTAGTCACAGTAACTTGTGTCGTAGGCTGCTGTGAGATCGACTCCAGCTTTCTACTTAGTCAAAAATGTGTCAGCAAATTGACCTGATCTACAGTTGACCACCAGAACCGAAAGCTCGCGTGTTCCTTCTGAAGTAATGGATCAATGATTGGTTGAACACGAGCGTAGAAGAGTCTCTCGAGGATCTTGAAGGGGACACATAATAGAGACAGAGAGCAATAACTCTTTGGGCCTCCAATGGCTTGTTTGGCTAAAGGATCCCAACTACTAGTGTTCTTCTCCACACCCTGGGAATTTTGAGTTGGCATATTCAGGAAGTGAAGAAGCCACATAACCAGGATTTAAAAGCTGACCAAGCATCAACTCCGGGAAAATAGAATCTAATCCCGGAGATTTTCCTGGCTCTAGGTTTTTGAGGGCATTAGCAAGCTCCCACAGCGTGAAGGGACCAGAGATACCATCTACGTCATGTGTTGGGACCTTCCATAGGTCACACCCCTCCTTATTGACGAGTCTGGTGGACTCATGGCCCCCTGTCTTGTATGCCCCGTTCTTCACAAGTTGTGAACTGCGCAGCAATGGAGTTTGCTGAGATGGGGCACTGACAAGAGGATTGTCTGGACCTGCCAACCAAGTTTATTGATGGTCCTCCACGCCTTGCAGCAAAAGTGCGGGAAGTCGATGGAATTGACAGCTTCTCCCCACTGCTTCTGCTAGAGCTGTAAGTAGGAACGAAGTAGCTCTGTCAGAGTCAGTGGGGGTCGGAATGAGTGATAGAGGGTCTTGCACTCCTCCCAACATGGCGTATGGTTCTTGCGACAGCCACGTGGGATGGATTGCTTAACCACCAAACAACAGGCTCTCGCATAGTTCCTGGTGTGCCTTTGCTACACACATGGCCTTTTTTGCAGGTAATGCAGGCAACTCTGTAATATCTACTAACTGATCAAACTGTTAGTATGCTCTGCATGTTGGTGGCAATTAATTCAAAGTGCTCTGCCCAAGCTAGAGTGTTCTGCAAGAAAGTGATCATAAACTACAGTAGGTAAAGCAGTGTTTCTCAAACGTTTACAGGATTGTAAAGTTTACATGGTGTTAATTTCCAGTTGGAAAACGTGTAGGCATGTGTCTTTTGACGTTCATTGGTGCTTCCTCTTGAATGGAGAAGTGATACTGAATGCTGCAATACACAACTGGATTGCTATGATCAAGAGAGGAGTGTATATGTAATATTTGCAACAGATTCGTGTACCCCTTGGAACACCTTTGGGTACCCTTATGGTTCAGATACCCCTATTAGGAACCACTGAGGTAGAGATGTTCAAATACAGTATGTTGAAGGTGGTTTTCATGAATGGTGGGAGGCACAACAAGGAAACTGAAGACCTGAATTGGCAAAGTAAATACTTCCACAAATTGCACATCAGTCATTTTAACTTGTCATACTTGTTTCATGACTCAGGTCTTCGCTATATTGAGCAAGTTCAAAAAGAAATGGGCACCAACAAGTTGTTTAAAAAATCGTTATATGTTTCATTGGCCATAAAAGTCTCACCTTAAAGATACTGAGTAGATAATGAACTATGCAGACCCCTTGGGGGGCCACAGGACACTTTTGGAGACCTTGAGATGAGATGCTTCCTTTAAGACCAAATGTAGGGCCAATAGGTATTGAGTATTTCTGAAAGGGGGTCAGGAACCATGGTAGGTTGAGAAACAATGTTCTAATCAATCACAAACACAGCCAACAGTTTCAAGATGTAAAACAATAGCCAATGCCAAAAAAGAATAAAAAGTTTTTCTGGTGGTATGTCACCTGTGGTTGGACAATGAAGGCAATCATGTTTATTGGTCTACTAGCATTGTAAAGCTTGAATAAAACTGCAAAGGTATTTCATCAAGTGAAAATCATGTAAGAAAATCTAAAATGCATAGAGATTTTAGCAAGGGGAGCATACATATTTTAAAGTTCTTATTTATATAATAGATATTGTCACAAGAAAAGTTGTGTAAGTTTAACTCAACGAAATTTTTCAAATTTAAACACCCTCAATCTCCATACATTGTCAGGCAATGTTTGGAAATAGACATCCCAGAACACCTAGAATCAGAAAGAGTTGTCAAATCTGAGGTGAACTGAGAGCTATGGTAAGAGCAATGTGTGGTGCAAAACTGATGGGCAAAAAGAAGTTGATGGATTGATGAACATGCTGGTATTGAGAGGAACGGTGGAAAATCTGGCAATAAGCAAATAGGGTGCGATGGTATGGACATGTTTTAAGTACAGATGGGGATGATGCCCTAAGAAATTCACTGGGTTTTAAGCTGTAGGGTCAGAGAAAACAGGGATGACCGCAGAAGAGATTAGATTGGATTAGATTGCAGAAGGAAGATACCTTTATAATCGAGCAAGATGGAAAAATGGGGTAAAGCTGATCATGTCAGAAAGGAGGTAAATTCAGACGCCCCTGTTTAATGGGAAAAGATCTGGATCAAAACTGAACCACAACCACCTTTATGGAAAGGTCATCAAATGTACATGCAGCTTTTCCTACAGTCCCAAAGCATTTCTGTTAGGTTGTGTACATCTGAAAGACTTAATAGCAATGCAAATGTTAAACCATTCAAAAACAAGTTGCGTTTGTTAGCTTAAAAGCGGTGTGCTTTGTTATATAGACAAACTCACAGTGTTTTTTTAATCTCTTGAATTCTTTGGTCAACATCATCACTAAAACCAGATGCCACAATTCCACCACTTTCATTACATTGCATATGGAGGTTTGATTGTGAGCTGAAAAGATTAGGAGCCATAGCTTTAGCTGCAGCAGTTAGGCCCTGGTTAAAGTTGACTGTTGATGATTTGAACTGAGAAAGAAATTGTGACATCACAGCATTGCATTCAGAATCAAAACTGGATGAGCACTGAAAAACAAAGCAAACAGTATATAAATATCATCAACGTTACCAATTGAAATGCCAGTAGTATATATCATAAATGTTACCAATTGAAATGCAAAACAAAAAAACAGAAAATGATGTGTGTTACAAATTCGCAAGAACATTTCATGGCTGCAACTAAAAAGACATTGTGGGAAAACTACATATTGAGATGAATTGATATCATTCTGTGAGAACTTCTAGGGCTTAAGAAATTATATAGATAAGAAATGTGTTTTAGGCAAAATATATCCATCAACAAAATTTAAGTAAACAGTACCAATTAGATTTCAACTGGCAGGCATGTCACAAAAATTAAAATAGCGCATACAGCTCTTTCAGCAAAAATGGACTTGAAATGTAAAAACCTATCCTACTTATGAAGTTGCCACAAAAAAACAAATTCCAAAATTTTCTAAGTTGTTTTTAATGCAAAATAGAAGACTTGCCGCATCTTTTTAGGGTTTGAACAGCCCTCTAGCTCAACCGGCTGGCGAGTTTGCAGTTGTAAAGTGATGCAAGAAAGGTGGGCCACATGGGTCTAAAGGTAAATCCACCCAGCTCCGAAGGTGTTAAAAGAACATTAAATAACACACAACATGCAACTAAGGCACATTCACCCCCTTGGTCCAGAAATAAAATTCTAGCAGCAACACAGTATATATAGTGTCAACAGTAAAAATATCAACAAAGTTTAGGTAAAATCAACAAAATGTTTAGCTGGGCATAGAAAATTAACCCATGACCAAAAAACAGCTTATCCTACCAAAATGTTTAAACACACCTGAAATTAATATGACTAACAAAAAGATGCTCCAGTTGGAGTTCCTAAATTAAAGAAAAAGCAAGATAGATTAATTACACTAAGCTTTAATGTCTTGTGCAATCGATTTAATTAGTGCTACTTTTTAAAATATTAAAAAAAAATTTGACATACTTTTGTTGTTTCCACAATTATTTTTGACATAATAGCAGAAACACTAATAGAAACATCTGCTTCTTTTCCTAGTGTTTCCAGGATACCATCAAACAACTGCAACCTGGACTTGAGAAAGTCTGCAACACCGTCTGTGCAGTGATACTGTAATGAAATCATTGGTCCTGAAGGACTTAAGATTACCCAAACTGTCCATAAATTACATGAACTTGGCTAATCACAGAGTCTAATTTGTCTTTCTATCCAATGAGAGTGCTCAGCATGCACAGTTATGCTTCATAGGAGCTGCAGTATATTCAGTGACAGTTGTTTATATGTGCATAAAGCAGGTTTTTTCAACAATGTTTGCCGAAATTGACAACTTTCCAAACTTAAAAGTTGCAAACCTGCAATTAATAACTGTTACCAGAAGTTTTTTCATGAATACACTAACATAGGTATAAATTAAACAGTACATCTTTTAGTTTACTTCACATTGAACACATGAACAGTCTCAACTAGCATACATGACATAGCATAGTAATTTTAATAGGCAGTGGCTATAGATACGCCTGTGGATCTTGAAATTTGAAAACTTATTCCTACGCCACCTGTGATGTAACAGTAACGCCCAACGAGAGTGCAGTAGGCTTGGTAGAAACTAAGTAAATGTAAACGCTAAACTGTAAACCTAACCTTAACCGTAGCCCTAAACTCTAATCCTAACCCTAACAACCCTAACCTAATGCTAACCTAACCCTAACCTTATGCTGACTCATCCCCAACCTAACCCTAAGCTAACGCTAGCCTAATGCTAACCTAACACTAACCCGTAAGCCTGAAAAAAACAAAAAGTAAAGAAAAAAAAGTTAAGCCAGCAAGGTGAGACTTGAACCGAAAACCATCGGCATACCAGCCGCAACGCATAACCGCTACACCACGAGACCCACACTATTGGAATGACAAACTGACCCTTTTATTTGAATTGTGTCAGACCAGGCATATACATAGTCACTTCCACTTCAGTATGTCAACAGTTTTGTACATAACAGCAACACTTGCAGTTAAATTAAATTGCAAAAATCAATTTAACTGAACATGATGTACTATTGAGGTGTAAATGCTTGGACCAACATTTTTTAAAATCAAGCAACGTTTACACCTTTGCTTCCAGGTAGATTTATGTGTAAATCCTGTATTTTTGCGGCACTTTGCAACTCCATAGCTCGCCAGTCATTTGTGCTAGAGAGCTGTTTGAACTCTCAGTCTCAAAAGACTCGGCGAGTCTTGTAGTTTGAAATGAAAAAAATTTTAAGCTTTGGGTGACAGTTCTTTTGTGGGTGACATCACAAGTGAGGTAGCTTTCAAGCCATTTCAACCCAGATTACCTGGTCCTGAGCCAGAACTGTCGCCAGAAAGTTTTCAATAGGGGGGCTTTGCATTTCTGCAAGGGGGCTTTGGGCTTGTGCGAGGGGGCTTGACACTCAAAAAATTAACAAAAACTCAACTGATTTATATTGTTTCATGTTTCCATTTGGGGGGTTGGAGCTTTTCTTAGGGGGGTTAAGCCCCCAAAAGCCCCCCATGGTGACGTGACTGCCCTGGGCCTCAACCGTAAGAGGGGTGTATTTTTCTCAAGTTTTTAGTGGAAACTACGCAAACATCCAAGTCTTTTGAGTCTTTGATCAGCTTTACGGCTTTCTAGCATTTCTGGTTCAGGGCCAGCTGATCCAAAATGGCCAATAACCTACTCCACTTATGATGTCACTCACAAAAAAAGCTGAAATCCAAACCCCCAAATTTTTTAGTGCAGACTTAAAGACTTGCCGCATCTTGTGAGGGTGTGAAAAGCTTTTTAGCACAATCAGCAGACGAGTTACTAAGTTGCATGGTGATAGCCTTTTGAGTGGCTCATGCAGATCTTAAAGGTATAAACAGCCCAGACCCAAAGGTTTTAAGTCGATAATGTTTCGCTATGATTGTATTGTTGCAAACTTCGCAATAGGCTTTTCTTAAATCAGCAGGATAAGCACTTCAAGCCAACTTTAAGTTCTGAATTTTGCTACCATATGTGTTGAAACTTTTGACAATATTGTTTTGGTTTATCAAGGAGTTTTTTTACCAGACATTACTACTTCTTGGCGTAACTGTACCACCTGGAAATATGATATGTGTCATGGGATAAAAATGTTTTTTACCACTGCAATCTTTTAACCAAACATGCTCACTAAGCACAGAAACAAATAATTTGGGTTTCATCAATCTATATAGTTACTTTTTATTAATTTTTACTAAGATGCAATTATCTGCTTGAATTAGCTTTGCTGTGTCATAATAAAAAATCCAAATGATTAAGGGCAAGCTGGTTTTGCTTGGTCCTGCTGTTGCCAATTTAACACCTAAGGGGATAAAAGACTTTTTTGATGAAGGTATAAAAGTTTCATCTCCAAAAATTGCTGGAACAAACTTTTGGTAAAGAATTGTTGTCTGCTAAAACTGCCAAACAGTTTTCAAAATCCTGCCAGAAAATCTAACTGCTAGATTGTAAACTGCACAGCCAACAGTGAGAACAACCTGTTAGATTTAGCAGCAAATCAGCTAAAATGGCAACACTTATTACACCAGGTTTCAAAAAAATTTCCAGACACAAATTTTAACACCCAAATTTCAGTCACATCCAACAAATTGTGGACATATTGCAACCCTAGCATGACAACTAAGAAGTTTATACTGAGTAAAAAACTTGGGCAGATGACACATGAAAAGCTTTTCCATCAGTTGTCACCAAACTCACGTCTATGACATCAAGGTCTAAGCAGGTTCCATGCGATTTATCCTGTCCGCTACTATAGAAACTTTGTGCATTTGTGATCACACATCATTAGAGGTGAAGTACCAAGGTCCACTTTTTTGTTTGTGATATTTTCCAGTGCATGTCCCATTTTCATGCATAAAATTGCACTTCACTAATTATTGATTGTTTTTTGAGTTTGTACTTCATCAATCATTTCTTCAATTTTTTACATGGTGTTTAGTTTTTTTGTTACCAAACAAAATATTTATATTAAAGTAGATCCATTCCTCTCTGTATACAGTTAAAGTAGGCATGTTCTTTTAACGTTAATCTGCATTTGTTCCTTACCATGTTCTGTGTTTGTTTTCAAACTTTGCTTGCTTAATTTCCAATTGTCGTTTCCTAACATTTGTCAATATCTAATAAGGAAATGGCTACGGAACCACGCATGGATCTTCTTATTTCAAAACTTATTCCACCGTAACGCCTCACATGACACGGTTCGCATAAAACGGTCAGTTGTCACTCAAGCATCGTCGTCCTAGTAGCGTAATAGATACGTTTCAAGTCTGTCATGCCAATGGTTGTGGGTTGGCCTCTCATCTTGGCGCCCTGCATTTTTGTAATAGTGACTGCTTGCACATTTCAATGCATGGGACCAGTTTTTCTTTACTTTTTTCACAACTTTCCAAACTTTTACTTGAGGGGTTAGCTTTAGGGATTAGCATTAGGTCAGCGTTAGCTTAGGGTTAGGTTTACCTTTTGCGTTTACTGTTTCTACCAAGCCTACTGCCTTCTCCATGTGCATTACAGTCACGTAACAGAGGTGGTCGAATAGGGTTTTAAAATTAAAGATCCACGGGCGGTTGTGTAGCCACTGTCATCTAATAAATGATTTGCATATGGATTGAATAGATCAAAGGTTCCCAACCTTATTTCGGCAAGGGCACACTTTCTAACTCAATTTTGTTCACACATCACACCAAACCTAATGGCTGAAAGGTCAACAGCATAAACATTCTCGTTATTGGAGTCGTATGCAATAGATTCGACTATTTCACAGCACCCCTAAGATTGTCTTGCGTCACACCAAGCACTGGACTAGATGACTGCCATGATGATCTTTGACCAATCCTATGTGACACAGTGACAACTTTGTTAACACTGATAATCTCTCTTGCCATTGTGTTTTCATTCACTGCAAAACTGCTATGTAACCATATAGGTGTACAGTTGAGCAAAAGCACGAAAATTTTTGGAGGTGCAAAGTATTTTTGCACGAATTTCCCCAAACTTGCCTGAAAAGTTTGTGTGTGCTTTTTGCCTAGAAATTTTCTCCCACAAAGATCATGAAGACCTTTTTTTGGTGTGACCTCCATAAAAGGTTTTAACCCTTTGGGTCCCGGGTTTACCCCCTTTTTTGCCGAACTTTGCAACCCTATAACTCGCCAGGCGATTGAGCTAGAGAGCTATCCACACCATCCACGGATTCAGCAAGTCTTGTAGTCAAAAAAAAAAGGTTTTTCATTTTCGGTAAGGGAATTTGTAGAGGTGACGTCACAAAGAAGACATGTTTTGGAAATTTTAGCCACCTTTGGCCAACCCTGGGCCTCAACCCATTGACCCATTCTTTTGGCTCAAAGTTTTGTTGAAAACTAGATCAACATCCGCATCTATAGAGCCTTTGACTGACTTGCTAGCATATCTGTAGCCAAAATTATGGGTCAAAAACCCAGTTTTCGGCCTAATTCAAAACTTTTCAGAAAACAGGCATAATTTGCCCTTTCAGGGCAAACTTTGGCCAGCCATAGCTCGGCAGCATATTGAGCTAGAGAGCTTTTAAAACCCTGTAATGACTAGTGGCGTCATGTAGTTTAGAATAAAAAATTTTTTTTTTAATTTGGTTGGGGGTTTTGGGCCAATGGGATCATGACAGGGGCATGTTTTTTGGTTAATTATATGACGTCATCATCCGATCCCACGCGCCAATATTTTGGCTCGCAGTATTTTTGGATTCTCGGCCATAATACACATTTTTACAGCCCTTGATTGCGTTTCTAGCGTTTCTGGCTCAAAAGTTAGGCCAAACAACAGTTAATTGGTAAGGGGCTTTTCTCATTACTTTTGGGAGATTTCCCCAATTAATTTCAATGTTTTTTGGCCTTAATCTTGGAACCAGGAACGCTAAAAACCCATTCGGACCCTTTAAAGTCCCGAAATGTAACCAAAAAACAGCTAAAATAAAAAAAAAATTGTCATTTAAATGGCTCCTGCGGGTCTTAGAGGGAGGTCGGACAAATATGTTGACGTCAGCAAAAAATAACATGAACATCCTATCATTATATAAGCATTAAAAAAAACCTGACATCCGAAACTGAAACGTTTTTTTTTATTGCAAACTACATACCATATTTATTCAAATAAAACACACACTCATATATAACGCGCACCCTTAATTTTTGAATGAAAATTGGTATAAATTTTTTTCCTTTTTTCTTAGCTCTTACTAAAGATAGAAAGTAAAAACTGCTGTTGAAGACATGTGGCTGTAACAAAACATTTATTGATAACATACAGTACATTGGTGAGTAAAGCCTGAGTGAAGCAAAAATGAGCAAAGCTTGCATGTGCACAAAGACTAAGAATTATCAAAGCATTTTTAAAGAGAAAGAAGAAAAAAACAAAGATTGCGCATTGCAGCGAAAAGAATGAGTAAAGGCTGCAGAAAGATTCTTATGAAAGAGAAAAAAAGAAATAAAAATAAAGCGTGCTGATGAAAAAACTCGTGTATAATGCGCACCCTCAATTTCTGATTAAAATTCCGTACAAAATTTTGCGCATTATACTCGAATAAAAACGGTACCTTCACGAGTCTTTAGAGGGTTTGAACAGCTCTCTAGCTCAATCTGAAGGCGAGTTATTGCCTGGGGCGAAATGCCCTCCAGAGTGTCTTTTGAGGTAGCAAAATTTTGGTCAATTTTTGGTTTATGAGCCATAATTTTCACTCCAGATATGCTAGAAAATCATTCAAGGGCTCTAAAGACGTGGATTTTGGCCTAGTTTCCAAAAAAATCTTGAGCCAAAATTATGGCCCAATGGGTTGTGGTCCAGGGTCAGGTAAAGGTGGCCACAAAAAATCAAAAACACCCCCACTTGCAGCGAACCCCAAACCGAAAACAAAAATCGTTTTTTTTCAATTTCAAGCAGAAGACTTGCTGAACCCGAGGATGGTTTGGATAGCTCTCTAGCTCAATCAGGTGGCGAGTTACAGCATTGCAAACGTGCGCCAAAATTTTGGCGGGCGCGGGACTTAAAGGGTTAAAGTGTTTTTCTGCAACTGTTAATGTTGGTTGCCATTTTAACTTGGATTTTCAAGGATTTTGCCCAGGTTTTCAAAGATTTTATCAGGATTTTCAAAAGATTTGCTTAAGTTTTCAAGGATTTTTGCCTAGATTTTCAACAAATCAAAACTTTTTGGGGTATGCTTGTACCTCCTGCACTCCCGCCTCCTACACCACTGTATGCAACCAGTGTAATTCCTACAAAATTGAATTTTCAAATTAGCCTACGTCACTTCTACCAATATACGATCAAGAGCAAAAGATGTATTTTTTGAAATTAATTAAAATTTCTTAATTTAACAGTTTAAATACATGCATAACACTAATGTCCTACCCATTTTTGATGTTTTTTTTCAAAACTGCACAACATACATGACATCATGTCATAACATAAGGCAACAAGTTTTAGAAAATTTTCATCATCATGAGCATATGGCAAAAAAATGTTGCATCATGGCACATGGGATTGTAATTCTAATATGAATATGATTAAAACTTTTACCAACACAGATGTTTACTATTGGTGTCCATAACAGACCTTTCAAAACACACCAAGTTGAAGTTCGTCACAGACTTGTTCATTACAGACCTAACCTGTTCACAAAAAGTTTTTGTTTTTCCCTTTCAAAAAGGTTTTTGAAAAGGAAGTGACTAGGGATACGCCTGTCCTGACGCAATTCAAACAAAAGGGTCAGTTTATCATTCAAACTGCATGGATCGTATAGTGTAATGCTGATGCGCTATGCTTTCTATGCTTATTGCTTAAGGTTTTCTGTTCGAATCTCACCTTGCCGACTTTCGTTTTCTTTTTTCTTTCGACTTTCCTTTTGTTTTTTTCGTTAATTTTTTTCAGGCTTACGTTTACGAGTTAGTGTTAGGTTAGGATAGTGTTAGGTTAGGGTTAGCTTGGCTTAGGTTAGGTTAGTGTTAGGTTAGCGTTAGGTTAGCTTAGGGTTGGCTATAGCTAAGAGTTAGGTTTAGGTTAGCTTAGCTGAGTGTTAGGTTAAGGCTAGTGTTAGGTAAGCATTTAATGATTAGGTTAGGGTTAGGTTAGCTTAGCTTGGGGTTAGGTTAGGGTTAGCTCAGCATTAGGTTAGGGATAGGTTAAGGCTATGGTTAGGGCTAAGGTTGGGTTTTGGGTTTATCTTTTACATTTACTTCGCTTCTACCAAGCCTATTGCACTCTCATCGTGCGTAACTGTTACGTCAAAGGTGGCGTATTAATAAGTTTTCAAATTTCAAGATCCTCAGGCGTATCTATAGTCACTGCCTTTTGAAAAACACATTCACAACAGACCACTGACCAGTTCATAACAACAGAACAGACCACGTTCATTACAGACCAGTTCATAACTTAACAGACCATGTTGTTCACAACAGACCCGTTATGTTGTGAATATTTACAAGTTACGCACAGTAATTGACAATTTCACCTTGTGTAAAGGAAAGGAACCTTCGCCAATCAGGTTCAGCCTGTCATGACGGCGGCAACACTGGCACTGCCCGTGTGACAACCAGCCTACTACAGGTGACATTTTATTAACGCTATTTTCTGATTCTTCGTAAACTCAAATTTGACCACATTTTCTCATGCAAGCGAAAAGCCACTTAAAAAGAACAAATTTTGGAATTTGACACCAAATATGCCAAGTTTCAATACCAGACGATATTAAACTTTCAACCACCTTTACCTTTAAAAGGAAACTTAAGAAACACTTTCTACATGAAACAAATTCCCAACTATGAACTTTAGCAACATTTCATTTGTCTAACAAACTACTGTGATTTCTAGTATTCTGTAACTCTGTTTCATTGTATGTGTGTATTTACTTTTTTGTATTTTCTGTAGTGTGTGCACATTCTATGCTTTTCGGCATGAAGTACACCTTTTGTTTTTTTTCTATTTTGCCTTGTTTTCTTTCGTACCTCACTAATAAGTTTTTGTAACTTTTTTACTTTTTATATTACCATTATTTTAATTTCTTTGT